>JGI24695J34938_10000169_pt1 | contig 61182 bp, 58 predicted proteins | sample TergutCo191P3_FD_34938 | JGI IMG/M metagenome (IMG submission 34938)
GTTTCTCCGGTTATGGTTGCTATTTTATCGCCGGGATTTACTTTTGCGCCGTCTTGGACATTTAAATTTATTTCAACATTTTCAAACACAAGAGGAATCACTGGAAGCCCTGCTATAACTCCGCTTTCTTTTGCTATAAGCGTTGCCGTTTGAATTTGCTTAGGGGGCAAGGTCCATAAGCTTGTCACATCGCCGGTGCGTACATCTTCGTCCAGAGCAAGGCGAACTAGCGTTTGAGCGTCTTGTGTTGGGAACTGCGGAGCCATAGCGTAGGAATATAGAAAAATCTCAAAAAACCAACTCTTTTTTATCCCCTTTATCTTTTTTGACAACAGAAGTTGCCTCTAAATATATAGAATTAGGCTCTTTTCCCGACCGTTCCTTAACAACGCCTTCTACAAAAATCCATTCATCTTGTTTAAAATTGGGTTTTCCCTTTTTATACACAAATTCAAAACCCGAACTGCCGTCATTTTCGCAGCAACCGGCAGTTTTTCTGAAAACTACATAACGCTCAATTTTATTTTCATCTATATACGAATTAAAAAAGCCTTCAATTTGAATTACTTTGTCCCTATAGCTTTGCGGATTTAAATAAATATCATTTACCTGCTGTATAAAGAATCTGTCTTTCAAATAACAGATCGCCTTGGAATGTTCGGCACTCGCTTCTTTCTGAAAAAGGATGCAAAGCATAATGAAAATTAAAAAGATTTTCATTTCACCTCCTTATAACAGATGCGATTAACCAAAAAGTTAAAAATGCACACAAATTTGCCGCAACAATACTCGCTCCTGCCGGTATATTGTAAGCAAAGGAAACTACAACCCCAAGCAAAAAACATATAATAGAAAGAATAGCCGAGCATATAACCACGGATTTAAAAGTTTTCAACAAGCGCATGGAAGTCAATGCAGGAAAAATAATCAAACTTGAAATTAGCATCGCTCCCATAATACGCATTCCTATAACTATTATCACGGCGGTTAAAAGAGCGAGAAGCATATTGTAAAATTCGATGTTTGTTCCGCTCGCCTTCGCATAATTTATATCAAAAATCACGGAAAAAATTTTGTTGTAAAAAAACACAAACAAGACGAGAATAATTGCAGAAATTGCAACGCACAAATATACCTCTTCCTGCTTTATCGCCAAAATGCTGCCGAACATGTAATTGCAAATGTCCGTGTTCATCCCAACAGTCTGCGACATCACTATCACTCCAAGCGCAAGCGAACTGCAAGAAATTATCGCTATCGCAGCATCTCCGCGTATTTTTGAGCTTTCCCTAATTCTAAGAAGCAAAAAAGCTGCCAACATAACAAGAGGAATGGAAACCTTGAGCGGCGAAAGCCCCAATGGAAGTGCTATAGCAAGGGTTCCAAAGGCAACATGCGAAAGACCGTCGCCGATCATAGAATATCTTTGCAAAATCAACGGAAGTCCCAAAAGCGAAGCGCATATCGACACGCTAATCCCAACGATAATGGCCCTAACAACAAATGAATAGGAAAAGAGTTCTTCAAGCAGTTCCAGCATTGTATTCCTCCCTGCTTCCAAAGAAATGCACCTTGCCCAAATGCAAAACCTTGTCGCAAAAATTAACGGCATTTTGAATGTCGTGAGAAACCATAATTATTGTTACACCCTGCGAATTTATATCTTTCAATGTGCAGTGCAATTGCTCTGCCGTCGTTATATCAAGACCGCTTGCAGGTTCATCCAAAAGTAAGAGCTTTGCTTCTGTGCAGAGCATTCTGGCGAGCAGAACTCTTTGTTTTTGCCCGCCGGACAACTCTTGGAAAGATTTATGCTTAATCTGCTCAATGCCAAGCAATTCAAGATTTTTATCTGCCAGCTTTTTGTCGTTTTTATTGTAAAAAAAGAAATGCTTGTGCTTGCAAAGAGTTCCGGAAATAACAACCTCGTAAATGCTTGCGGGAAAATCCTTTTGAACTGGAGTTTGCTGCGCCATATAGCCAATTTCATTTTTTTTAATCCCGTGAAAATCCAAAGTTCCGGAATTCGGCTTTATAATTCCGGCAATGCTTTTGAGCAGGGTTGATTTTCCCGAACCGTTTTTGCCGAATACGCCTAAAAAATTTCCATTATCTATTTCAAAGCTGCATTCCCCAAGAGCGAGCTTGGATTCATATTTTACGGAAATCTGTTTACACGAAAGTGCTTTCATATCTTATTATTCCTCCGAAAGTCCGACTTTTAAATTTGCCACATTTTGCTTAAATAAATCCAAATATGTCACTCCGTTTTCAAAATCCTGTTTTGAAACATTATGATATGAATGGAGCAAAAGCATTTTTGAATCAGTTTGTTCGGCTACGGTTTTAGCGGTATTTTTATTGCTTAGTTCTACGTGATATACATAAGGAATTTTATCTTTTTTTATTGTTCTAATAAGGAATGCTATTGTTGCCGCAGAAGCATCGGCTTGGTCGGAACAGCCGGGGAAGGCGGCTACATAATCCAGTCCGTATTCTTTGGTCAGGTACAGAAACGGAAATCTATCTGCAACTACAATTTTTTTTCTCTTTGCAGAATTTGTGATTTGAGACAATTCGTTTGATAGCTCGGCAAGTTGAGAGATATAGCCTTCGGAGTTTTTTTCATAGTTTTCACAATTTAAGGAATCTATTTCGCAGAACGCTTTTGTTATTGCTTCAAGCATTATGGTTGCATTTTTTGAGCTAGTCCAGATATGCTCGTCATATTCTATTTTTATCTCGCCTTTTTCTTTATGTTCGTGATCGTGGCTATGTTTGTGATCGTGGTCAATTTCTTCTTCTTCATAGAGTTTGATATAGTCAAAAAGGCGAACAATTTTTATTTTTGATGTATCTAATGTGCTTAAAATACGTTTAGCCCAAGCATCATTTTCGCCGCCTATATATAGAAACACATCGGCATTTTGAATATTTTTTATATCTGCAGGGCTTGGCTCAAATGCGTGGATGGAAGCTCCGGGCAAAATCAGCATTGTTATGTTTGCGTGTTCTTTTGCTGTTGCTCTTGCAAAGTCATATAGCGGAAAAATCGTTGCTACCACATTTATTTTGTTTTGCGAAGTCTGCTGAGTATCTTTCTTTTTCTTTTCGCAAGACAGCGTTAAAGCTACGCAAAATATCAGCATAAAAACCAAAATACGTTTCATGAAAACTCCGGCATTAAAGGATAAAAAATATAGAAAATAAACCGCCTACCCTCGTGGATGAGCCTGCTTCAAGCTTTCCTTCAATTTTTCCGCGCTCACATGCGTATAAACCTGCGTAGTATTGGGATTGCTATGGCCCAGAAGTTTTTGCACCGTCATGATGTTTGCGCCGTTTTCAAGCAAGTGCGTTGCGAATGTGTGCCGCAGCACGTGCGGGCTAGCCTTGCCTTCCCAGCCTGAAGCTCGGAGTAAGTTATGAATATCACTGTAGAGTTTTCTGGTTGCGTATGGGGTTTCGCCGTCTTTTGAGAATACGAAATTTTTCGGAAAACACGGAACCGCTTTGCTGCATTGAAAATCTCTGTACTTGTAGAGCCATTCTATGGATTCCTTTGTAAGAGGCACAATTCTTTCTTTGTTCCCCTTGCCCCGTACACGCACAAGCTCTTCCGCAAAATTCAGGTTCGCCCAAGTTAAACCGGCGCACTCGGAAATTCTTAGCCCCGCTCCGTAAAGCAATTCAAAAAGGGTTCTCGCTCTTAAATCACCATCATCAAATTTCTCTTTGCTAACTTCCTTTTGCGACAAAAAAGAGACCAGCCTTTGAGGTTTTTTGGGAGTTTTAAGCGCAAGCGCAGGATTGTGTTTTAACACGGTTGAACGCACAAGATGCTTTCCAAAGCTTTTCAGGCAAGCGACAGCCTGTGACTGCGTGGCAACTGCCTTTTTATTTTCCTTCAAACTCCAAAGCCATTCTCTCATATAATCCGCATTCAACTCTTCCGGTGAAATATCCTTTTGCGAAAAATCCATAAAATCCTTCAAAATGCGGGTATAAGCCCTAACCGTATGCGGAGAGAATTTTTTCTGTGTTTCCAACGATTCCAGATAGCGAGCTATTTCTTGGGAGAGCATTGGGAGCAAAGTAGAAAATTCTATCTTTCCTCAGTGCCATTCATTTTTATTCTAATCTTGTTTACGGCAGCCAATGCAGAGCGAGTTGTTGGTGCTAATAGCTCTTTGGAAACCGCTCAAGGAGCTAAATCTGCGGCAGTGGGCATGGCTGCGCTTCCGGTGTTGGATGATTTGCCTTCGCTGGCTAAAAATCCATTGCAACTTGCCGAACTGGATAAATTATCCATAGCTTTAACTCACGTAGCTTATTTTGAAGAAACTACTTACAACGGCGTTGTAATGGCTGTGCCGCTCATAGGCGCAGGAACAATCGGCTTTGCAGCTTCACGCTTTGCAGCCGGCGGCATTCCTTACATAAAAGAAGGCGAGCCTTTGCCCGAAGGAGAAAACTACAATACTCTAAACATTTCGGATTGGATTTTCACAAGCGCATGGGGTAAGAGTTTTGGCAAATGGAATTTGGCTCTTTCTCTGCATTTATTGAAAAGAGAATTGGATCAAAGCGGTTGGGGATTTCGCTCCGACATTGCCGCTGGCTATGAATTTTCAAAGAAGTTTATGCTGGCCGGTATTGTTGATGGTTGGACTTCTTCTGCGGCAAAGTGGGAAAGCGGGCATTTTGAGTATTCTTCGCCCGAAGCTTACGCTGCGTTTAGATTCACTGAGCCTTTTCCGTATTTTTACGGCAAATTGAATTTATATTGGCAAAGCGCAGGTATTTTGCGCTCAGAGTCTGAGAAAGACACAAGGGCTTGGAAAAATCCCATAAACTGGTTTTTTACCAGCAATGCAGGATTGGAATTTGAAACGAATTTTTCACTTTCATTGAGAGCCGGTCTTGTGAAAATAGACGATGCAAGCAGTTTGACATTGGGCGCCGGGCTAAGACCGGTTTCATGGCTGGGAGCAGACTACGCCTTTCAAATGCATAACGAACTTTCCAATGCGCACAGAATTTCCATATTGGCATATTTTTAAAAAAACTCTTTCATAACGCCGCAAACTTTCCTAAGCTCGTCCTCAGAAATCACATAAGGCGGCATTGTGTAAACAACACGCAAAAACGGGCGCAGCCACACGCCCCGAGCCGCCGCAAACTCTTGGATGCCCTTATGAGCATCCTCAGTCTCGGTCTCAATAACCCCACACGCCCCAAGCACTCGTGTTTCTCTAACGCCCTTAGCCTCAAACCCCAAAAGCTCCTCTTTTAAAATCTCATTAATGCGAGCGATTTTTTGCAAATAATTCTCACGCTCAAAAATTTCCAGCGAAGCTAGTGCCACAGAGCAAGCCAAAGCATTGCCCATAAAAGTAGGGCCGTGCATAAACGCTTCTTTGAAAAATGAATTGTAAATCTTATCCGTGGCAAGCGTTGCGCTTAGCCCCAAATAACCCGCAGTCAAACCCTTGCCCAACACCATAATGTCAGGAACAATGCCAGCCTGCTCGCAAGCAAACATGGTTCCCGTACGGCCAAACCCCGTTGCAACCTCATCTGCAATCAGCAAAACATTGTATCTATCGCAAAGTTCCTTTGCTCCTCTCAAAAAATCCGGCGGATAAAAATAAAAACCGCCTGCTCCCTGCAAAAGCGGTTCGCAAACAAAAGCGGCAATTTCTTTGCCATGCTCTTTAAACAAGATTTCCATTTTTCGCAAATCCGGTTCTATAAAAAACTGCTTTGGCAAATATCCTTTGAACAAATGGTGCATGCCATCTTCCGGGTCTCCCAGCGACATTGCTCCGCTTGTATCTCCATGGTAACCTCTAAGCAAACAGGCAAACTTGTGCTTGCCTTCAACTCCCTGGTTTTTCCAAAACTGCACCGCCATTTTCATAGCAACTTCAATTCCAACCGAGCCGGAATCCGCAAAAAAAACATGGCTCAAACCCGTGATTCTAACAAGTTCCTCAGCCAATTTTTCCGCAGGGTCGTGCGTCAATCCTCCTAGCATAACGTGAGAGAATTTTTCCATCTGCTCTTTGAGCGCAGCATTTATTTTCGGATGATTATAGCCGTGAATAACACACCACCAACTTGAAATAGCATCTATCAGCTCACGCCCATCTTGCAAACAAAGCTTAGTGCCTTTTGCCGCAACTACCTTCAACGGCGGTGGCATTGTTTTCATCTGCGCATAAGGGAACCAGAGATTGCTCATATAAACTCCCTAAGTGCTGTCCACCTGTGCCTTTCCCTGTTGTTGCGAACTGCGGTTTCCAAAGAACCCTGGCTTGCCAAGACCCATATCTTTTCCTTTGCCCTTGTTACGGCGGTGTATAGCAAATTTCTTTGCAACATAATTGAATGCGAAAAATCCAGCATAACCGCTACGGCTTTGTATTCGCTGCCCTGGCTTTTATGCACAGTGCAGGCATAGGCCAAGGTTAATTGCTCAAATTCATCGCCTTCCACAGTGATGGTTTTGCCGTCAAAATCAGCCTCTATTTTTTTTGCCGTAGGCATGACTTTTGTTATCCGGCCCAAATCGCCGTTGAAAATGTCTTTATCGTAGTTGTTCTTCAACTGCATAACAGGATCGCCTATTTGCCAGCGCATGCCCCTGTATTCAAAACCATAAGCGTTGAAATTCAGGATTTTCTGCAAAAAAGCGTTTAAGTTTATGGTACCCAAAGTTCCCTTGTGCATGGGGGTTAAAACTTGAAGTTCGGTGTTTTTTGCAAGTTCGCTTAAAATGGAAAGCGCTTCTTCCGGATTTTTGTAAGGCAAATAGAGAAAATGCGAACCGTTTTTTGTATTGGGCAAATGACCTGCCAAAATGCGATGGGCATTTTCCGCAATGTCGCTCGCATCGTTGTGCCTGTATATTTTTGAAAGGCGCATGGAGCCTACTTCCGGGCAAGAGAGAATTTCTCTGAGCACATTGCCCGGGCCAACGCTTGGCAACTGATCTGCATCGCCTATTAAAATCAACTGTGTTCCGGGCTTCAAAGCTCGCATTAAATCTGCGGCAAGCTCGTTGTCTATCATTGANCTNTCGTCTATTATAACGCTGTCTGCTGCCAGTGTGTCCATTTCGTTTTTCATAAAAAGCCCNGACTTGGGATCAATCTCCAGCAAGCGATGAATTGTGCTCGCTTTGAACTGGCAGACTTCTGCCATGCGGCGAGCGGCACGCCCTGTGGGAGCAGCTAACATCACCTTCTTTTTTTGCAAATTCAAAATGTGCAAGATGCCTTTTAATATCGTGGTTTTGCCGGTTCCGGGGCCTCCGGTGATCACAAAGAAATTGCTTGAAACCGCATTTTTAATTGCCAATAGCTGCTCTTCGCTGTATTCTATTCCCTGCATGCTCGCCGCATAATTTGCGTCTGCATCAAGGTGCGACTTCTCTTCGCTAAAATCAAAGCTGCGCCGAATAAACGCTCCTATGAATTTTTCCGCTCCGTAAAGCTCAGGTAACCAGACTCTTTCATTTTGAACCAGCACTTTTCCGTTTTTTTGCAGACCGGCAAGCGCAGCGTAAAGGTTGTCAAAAATCTCATCGTCTGGGCCATAAGGATTTATGCGTAAAAAGTCCATTGTTTTTTGCAATAAATTTTCCTTTGGCATAAATGCGTGGCCGCCATCGTATTTTGCTTCTCTAAGAGTATACGCTATGGCAGCTCGCAGCCTTAAATTTGCGCTCTCTTCAAACCCTATTTTTTTTGCGGCATTGTCTGCTATTTCAAAACTGTATGCAAAAGGTTCTTCGCACAATGCATAAGGATTTTCATTTACTATATCTTCCGTGCCACCTTTGTATATGCTCCAAACGCTCATGGCTTTTGCGCCTGTGAATCCCAGTTTGTAGAGAAAGAGCAAAGTTTTTCTGCTCTCCTGCTGCAAGCTCCAGTCATCTATGAATTTTTCCAGTCTTTTTCCGCTTAATCCTCTAACCGCTCCACGCAATTTGCTTGGGTCTTTATCCAAAACGCTTGGCAAATCTTCCCCGAAAATCCCAACCAGTTTTTCTGCGGTTTTTTCCCCAACGCCGGCAAAAATTCCGCTAGCCAAATATGCAATCAACCCGCTTTCACCTTGAGGCTGCAAAATTTCGCACCCCGTAACAACAAACTGCTTCCCAAACTTGGGATGTTCTCCCCAGTCTCCGGTCAAGCGCACTCTTTCCCCTGCATGCACAGGTGGAAAATTTCCGGCTGCAGTTTCGCTGAGTTTGCCGCCTTTTATGCGAGCGACTGTAAAGCCACTTCTTTCATTTGAAAAGACTACGGATGATATTGTGCATTCCAGGGTTTGGGGCATTAAATTTCATCCAGCAACTTATTCACCACCCCTGGATTTGCCTTTCCACCACTGTTCTTCATAATCTGGCCAACAAAGAATCCACGGAGTTGCGCCTTGCCGCCTTTGAACTCCTGCCACTGGCTCTGATTGGCTTCAATTACTTTGCGAACAATGGCTTCTATTGCGCTTGTGTCCGTAATTTGCACCAAGCCTTTTTCTTTGATTATAGTATCCGGATCTTTGCCTGTGGTTAGCATTTCTGCGAAAACTGTTTTGCCTATTTTACCTGAGATTGTGTTGTTTTCAATTAAGTTCACCATTTGAGCCAAGTCTTGAGGTTTGAATTTTAATGCTTGCATGCCACCTTCCATTTCTTTCAATTCACGCATAAGCTCGGAGGTTATCCAGTTTGCGAGGATTTTGGAATTTTTACAGGTTTTGGTGGCTAAGTCAAACCAATCGCTGATCCCCTTGTCTGCTGTGAGAACTTGGGCATCGTATTCGCTCAGGCCAAAGCTTTGCATATATCTGTTGCGGCGAGAGTCGGGGAGTTCGGGCATATTTTGCCTTATGCTTTCCACCTGGCTTTGCTCTATAAACAGCCTCAGCATATCGGGCTCTGGGAAATATTTGTAGTCGTGGCTGTCTTCTTTGCTGCGAATCACCGTTGTTCTGTTGTAGTTCGCATCAAAACGCTTTGTGCATTGCTCAACTTCGCCGCCCTTGTCCAGAGTTTGGGTTTGCAGCGCAATTTCAGCTTCCAATGCTTTTTGCAAATTTGAAAAGCTGTTCAGATTTTTAATTTCCGCTCTTGTGCCAAACGGAGCATCTTCGCTCTTGCGAAGTGAAATGTTTCCGTCGCAACGCATATTTCCGTTTTCTAAGTTTGCATTGGAAACTCCTGTGTACTCCAAAATTTGCTTTATCTTTTCCAACACCAAAACCGCGTCTTCCGGGTTTCTTATATCTGGCTCGGTCACTATTTCGCAAAGCGGTGTTCCGCAGCGGTTTGCGTCAAAATGGGAGCTTCCGGGTGAAAAATCGTGGACAAGCTTGCCGGCATCTTCTTCCATGTGAATGCGAGTTATGCCAATGCGTTTTTTTTCGCCATTTGCGCTGATTATCTCAATATGGCCCTTTTTGCATACAGGATGGTCGTAAATAGGGATTCCGCCGGTTTGGGTTATCTGGTAGCCTTTTGGCAAATCCGGGTAAAAATAGTTTTTGCGAGTCCACAGCGCACGGCTGTCAATTTCGCAGTTAAGCGCAAGCCCAAGCTTTATGGCCAGATTTAAAGCCTCTTTGTTGGGAACCGGCAGTGCGCCGGGCAAGCCCAAGCAAACAGGGCATACATGTTTGTTAGGCTCTGTGTTGACTTCTATCTCGCAACCGCAAAAAAGCTTTGTTCTGGTAGCAAGCTGGCAATGAATTTCTAAACCTATAACCGGTGAATATGGCATAATGGGAATCTAGAAAAAGGAGTTTTCTATATTCTCATTTATGCTAGGCAAAAGACGAAAAACCGGCGTTATGCAGGATTTAACGGAAACCATATCCGTAAAAGTGGATTATATAGGCAAGCGCAATTTGCCCATATCGGCTATTTGCAAAATTTGCATAGTTCTTTTCAGTTGCTCAATAATCGTTGGAGTTTCCGGACTTGTTTCCAGAATGGACGATATTTCAAAAAAAGAGCAGAGCATAGAGAAACTCAGAAACGAACATGATTTTTTGAAAAGCGAACTTGATAAAAAGCAAAAGCTAAAACAGGCGTTAATAGATGATACTCTGACCATAGAAGCCGTTGCCCGTAGCTATGGGATGAGCAAAAAAGGCGAAAGAATCTTTTACTTTGTGGACTAACCTTTTAAAACAGCTATCATGTCGAAAACATCGCCCTTGCCGGCTTTGATTTTTTTTGCTAAAAATTCAATAGCATCTGCGGTGCCTTCTCCGTAAATTTCTCTACCGCACACATTGTGGCGAAATTCAAAATGCACGGATTTATCTGCGCTATCAAGAGAATATGTGTGAAATGCGTGCCCATCTAAATACTTTTTCGGAACTTCCATTCTTTTGATTTGCGAATCTTCGTCTCGCACCATTTCTATTGCATTGCCTGTTGCGCCCATATCTTGAAAACTCTTTACCAATGCTTTTGCCGTGCCGCTGGTATCGGCTTTGGTTTTTTGATGGCTTTCAACCACTTGCAAATTGTAGTCGCTGAAAACTCCGGGGAAATTTGTTGCGGTCCATTCAAGCATGGCTTGGAGTGCTACTATCTGTTTTGCCATGTTCGGGGCTATTACGCAAGGGTGGTTTGCGTTTTTTACCAATGCCATTAAAGATACCCTGTCTCCGCCTGTGGTTCCCATAACAAAGGGAATTTTATTCTTCACATAAAATTCCGCATTGCCGTTTACTGCGCTCGGATGAGTGTAATCAACAGCTATTAAGTTCGGATACTCATTCAGAATGTCTTTTATTTTTTCATCTCTTTCTCGGAGCCTTAACAGCTTGAATCCGTTGAATTCCGTCATGTCTTCGCCTGTTAGCGAAAACGGAATAACATTGAATTTTCTCTTTTTGCATGCCGCTGCCACTATCTGCGCCATCTTGCCGGGAAACCCGCAAACCATAATGTTCATAAATTCTCCATCCAGCCTGTAACGGTGTTGTTTTTAGTGAAATAATGAGTTGCGGCATTTTTCACCGCTTCACGGCTAACTGATTCCAAAGACTTTGCCCAGTTCAAGTATAGATTGTAAGAACCATACATCTCAAACCATGCTAAATTCGTGGCTACTCCGGCCATGTCTGTTAAACTGCGAACTTGTGCTGCATAAGCGTTGTTTATAACCCTTTGAAATTCTCTTTCATTCACCAATTCTTTTTTCAGTTTTTCCAGTTCTTCCCAAACAATAGCCTCCGCTTTTGCATGGCTCGCTCCGGGCTTTAATGCAACCGAAACGCTGAATGTTGATACCGCTTTGTTAGGATTGTTGCTTGCGTTTGCGCTTGTGGCTAATTTTTCTTCTTCAACAAGTCTTTTGTAAAGCCTGCCGCTCCTACCGTTGAGAACTCCTTCTGCAATGTCTAAAGCATAAATTGCTGGATCTTCAACAGACGGTGTTTTAAAATATATGTCCACGCTGGGAGTTGCGTCGTTGCGCCGAACTATAAGCCGTTTTTCGCCTGCCTGCTCAGGTTCCTTTAAATGAATTTCAGGGAATGGTTCGCCTGTAGGGATGCTGCCGAAGTATGCGTGGATCTTCGGTAAAAGTGAGTCTGCGGAAAAATCTCCTGCAAATACTAAAATTGCATTGCGTGGCTTGTAATATTTTCTGTAGTGTTCTTCTGCCTGTTCCTGCGTTAAGTTTTCAATGGAAGATGCCCAGCCTATTGTTGGAATGCGATAAGGGTAAAGCTCGTAAATCATGCCTCGCAAAGTTTCTCTGTAGCGCCCTCTGGGAGGATCTTCATAGCGCATTCTTCGTTCTTCACGAACAACATCACGCTCTGCTTTGAAGTCTCTCATAACGGAGTTTTGCATTCTGTCGGATTCAAGCCACAAAAAAAGCTCCACCTTGTTGCGAGGCAAGTTCACAAAGTATGCAGTCATCAAATCTGTGGTAAAGGCATTTAAGTCGGTGCCTCCGGCTTCCTGGTATGCGCTCCATAATTCATCTGCTTTTAATTTTTCAGAGCCTTTGAACAGCATGTGCTCAAGGAGATGCGCAAGCCCGGAGTTTCCCGGATTTTCATGGACAGAGCCTGTTAAATAAAAAAGCCTGCAAGCTACGGTTGGTGCCTGTTTGTTTTCATATAGCAATACCGTTAATCCGTTTGGCAAAACTTCTTTGCGAACCTTTATGTCTTGGGAAAAAGCCAGAGTTGCAAGCAATAATAACAAAAAACGCATTTTATCTCCTGTGCATGGTTAAACTTCTCAGCAAAAATGGCTGCACAAAGCAGAACAGCAACATCGGTGGAATTGAAGCTATAACCGAGAATGCCATTAAAAGTTCGGGGCGATTAGCCATCTGGCCAACGGCAAGCCTTATTCCAACCGGCAAAGTAGCAGTACCGGAATCCGTTGAAAGAATCCATATAAATAAAATTTCATCCCATACAAAGAGGAAAATATAAATAAGGCAAGTGGCAAGCGCCGGGAGAATTACCGGAACAATTACCTTCCAAAATGTTTTCCACGGAGAACAGCCATCCATCATGGCAGACTCCTCAAGGTTGGGAGGAATAGCTTTGAACATATCGTACATGAACTGAACGGTTAACGGCAAAAAGAACAATATGTTTACAAATATAATGGTTGAAAAACTGTTGAACATCTGAAAAGAGCTCATTTGCAAAATTATGAATATTACGAAAATCGGCAGAAGGAATGGGAGGCTGGAAAGAACTTGAGATGAGAGAAGAATTTTTGTAAAAGTGGCTTTGCCGAAAAAATTGAGACGGGCTATTGCATAGCTGGGGAATATGGCGAGAAGTGTGCAAAGCAAACTCACGGCTATGGCAACCAAGGCAGAATTCTTTATAAACGAAGCTAGAGGCATAATTCTCATTATATCTTGATAGTTTGTAAATTGAAGTGCTCTGCTGCCTTTGGGAATTTCGCCGGAACCCATCTGAATATTAGAATCGTTTACAATTTCAAATCTTCCATCGCTATAACCGAGCCATCTGTAGCCCAGGTCGCTTTCATAGTAAGAGCTTACGAGCGGCGGCAGGGGTCTTTGCTCATGAGCCGGTTCGGTTTTGAAATTGCGAAAATCAAAGGTTATGCTTGAGCTTCCGTAGCTTATGGCAATTTTATCTTCTCCCAGAGTTTTGATGTAGAGATTTTGTTCGTCCAAATACGGAAGGTCATATTCGCCGAACATAAAGTTGTGGGTTATTTTGCCTGCGTTGAATTGAATTATGCTAAAGCCCACATCGTGCGCTGCCAGCACTTCGTGATCTGAAATTTGAACTATGTTCTGTATGGATGCGCTCGGGAGCCCTCTAGCTTCCGTGATCCAAGAAAGCTGTTTTGAGTCGGTATCAAAAATTGCGATTCCGGGAAAAAGATCGCCACGAATGCCCATTATGATTTTGTCTCCGGCGGCTAAAACAGAAAGTCCCGAACTCACTACCTGATTAACCCATATCTTTTGCCAGGGAAAATACCTCAAGCGTGAAACCCTGTTGGGAAACAGCTCTGACAGGCAAAAGCGAAACAGCAAAAACTTTTCCTCTTCCGTGCGATTTGTAATTTTGAAAAGGTTGTGTATTTGCGGGTTAAGCCAGCCATCCCATTTTTCCCAATGAGTTAGAATGGAGTTGAGAGCTCTGTTGTTAGGTGTTAAAATCCAGTTGAGCTGCCCTATGATTTCTTCCGATTCGTAAAATTTTATTCCGGTTATCGAAGATATGGACGGTATGGTGCTATCTCCCGGCAAGGCCGGCTCGTAGTTCAATTTATTTGAGAGCCATGCAAAATGCTCGGGTAAAATATCGCCGGAAATATAGAACTTAAAATGGTCAAAATTTTCATAATTGTTTTTGAAAAAATCCCAATCATAAGAGTTTATTTCCTTTCTGCTGTTCAAATCTATTTCCACCAGTCCTTTATTTGCGCTAAACGCCCAGAGACTTGTCCCTTTTTTCGCATAAACAGTTGCTACCGATTTTATCTCCGCTATTTTTTTTTCATTGCGATACACATGCCCCAGAGATGTTGCAGCAATATCTTCGGTATAGAATGTTATTTTATTGTTTCGTTTCTGAGGAAAAAATGCAGACTGGTTAATATCTTCCGCATTCAGTATGGAAAGCCACACCATAAATACAATAGGTACGGCGCTTATCAAAGCGAGAGTCCATGCAGCGACTATTTTTCCGTACCTGAAATAATCCATATCAGTTCATCCTCTGCTTTTTGTAATAGTATAGAACAAAAATTCCTACGAGCAACATTAACATTGTGGACAAACTTGCGCCTATTCCCAAATTCCAGTACTGGAACGATGTGCGGAATATATAGGGGATTATCATATCTGCGCCCTTGCTAGGAATCATGGTTCCGTTGCCGAACATCATCACAACAATGTTAAAATTGTAAATATTTATTATGAAATTTTGAACAATGATAGCCAAAAACACCGGCTTTAGAATTGGAAAGGTTATATATAAAAATTTATTGACTTTTTTTGCTCCGTCCATAACGGCAGCTTGATACACATCGTCTTGAATTGAGTGCAGGCCTGCCAAAAATAAAAGCATGGCAAACGGCCAGTAATGCCATACGGCCGGAATTGCTATTATAAATACCGAATATTGGCTGTCCAGCCACCTTGGGAGAATCAATTGTCCAACTTCGTTGTAATTCCATTGCAAACCGAACAAGGCGGAATAATAATCCACATTCAAAAGATCAAAGAGCAAAAAATTTACAACGCTGTTATCTTGCTGAAAAAGATAGCCGAAAAACATTCCAACCACGTAGCTGGGAATGGACCACGCAAGCATTATCAAAGTTATTACAACCCCTCTGCCTTTAAAAGGCTCTCTTAGGCAAATCGCAGCCCCTAATCCTATGGCGGTTACGAAAATCGTGGTTGCAAGGGTGTATATTATTGAATTTCTAACCGCATTTATAAAACCGTCTTGCATAACGGCTGCTGCGTAATTATCAAAAGCTACGTATAAACTAAACCACTGTTCGGGGTTGTTCCCTATATCAAATGCGCTTATCAGCACGTTAAAGAAAACCGGCAGCACCAAAAAAAACAGGAGGAGAATGCTTGTAGGCAATGCGAAAAATAATGCTATTCTGTTGCTCTGCTGTTTCATTCGCTTTGCCTTTTTTGATTGTCCTTGCTTAAAATAGCGTTTATCTCTTTATCGGCAGCCAGAAGTTCGGAATCTATTTGAGATTTTGGCCATTGCTTTCCTTCCGAGCCGGCTATTATGTTGAATATGTTGTTGAGCCTTTTTGTTAAAACATCTGTTTCTATTGCGCTCCATGCTGAAATTGCCGGATAGCTCACGCCGTTTTCAACTATTTGCTGAAATACTTTGCGATTTCTGTTTTCCGAGAAATATGGCAAGTTATAAGTTTCGGCAAGTGCCGGTAAAAAGCCTGAGATTCTTGAGAACTGAAATTGAACATCGCTCTGTGCGGTGAGGTATCTCAAAAGAGTGATGGATTCTCTTTTAAATGTTGTTGAATTGAATACTCCCAAATTAGAACCGCCTAAAAAGTATTTTCCTACTTGGCCTCTTCTGCTTGTCGGAGGAATTATGCAGCCGTATTCAAGTGTTGCAATGGAGCTTGCGTTGGCTTGGAAAAAGTTTTGGTTGTCGAGATACATGGATTTTGATGTGGTTTCCCCTATAAATGCGGTTCTTCCCTGATCAAAGTCACTGCTCACGCCGGCTGTTGTTTTATCCAAATTTGAATAATCGTTAAATCCGTTTTTTACAAAATCAAAATAAAAATGAATGCCGTCTAGAGTTCGCTGGTCAAGCAAATTGCTTCTGGCAAGGTCTTCGCTCAAATAGGAACCTCCGGCGCTGAAAACCCATGATGACAGGTTATGAACTATGTTCCAATCGTTTTTGGCGGGGTATGCCATGGGGTTGATCAGTTTGCCGTTTATGGATATTCTCGCTCTTTTTACTCTTTGCAAAACATCTGTGAATGATTCTCTTGATGTTATTGTATTGGGGTCTATTTTCAGAGAATCCAGAACATCTTTGCGATAATAAAAGGGCCGCACATCTAAAAACCAGGGGAGCGAAGTGACATGCTTTGAGTGCCTGGGTTTCATTGTTTCTCTTGCGCCTTTTATGAACTGGTCCGGGCTTCCCCAAATATCGGTTATGGAATCCAGCGGCATAAGCGCGCCTATGTCTGTGAGCGATGCTGCCCATGTGGATGGAACTTGAATTACATCGGGGCCTTTGCGAGTTGCTGCAGCGAGCACAATTTTAGGAAAACCGTTGCCCCAATCCAAAACGGTGACTTCAACTTTAATTCCGGGATTTTCAACATGAAAACCTTTCAAGATTTTATTCATGTCTTCCAAAGGGCTTGGGCTATTGTTGAATATCCACAGGTGTATTATTTTTTCAGAGGAAGCTTCTTCTTTGCAGGAGCCAAATAAAAGCAGCGACAAAAGCAGCAGAAAAAGCAACGGTGCGCTGAACTTCATATCACAAATTTCCCATCGGCAAACAGATGAATTCCATTTTCTACGAGTTCAATGTGCACTGTTTCCCCCAGTTCGTAATTCTCGCTGAGCGGGACTTCAACAGCTAGAGTTTGATGTTCGTGCGAAACATACAGGATTGACTGCGAACCCACGTATTCCTGCATTTCTACGATCATGGGAATAGTGTTTGGCTTTTCCGGAACTATTTTCAGATTTTCCGCTCTGATGCCTATTTTTGCTTTTGAATAAGAGCCTATTATTTTTTTGAATACCTGCGGAACTTTTATGGAACAATCGGCGTTTATCAAATTCAAAATGCGTTCGTTGTTCTCTTCTTCGGTTTCAAATTCAAGGAAGTTCATCTCGGGGTAGCTTATAAAGCGAGCTACGGTTTCGTTTACAGGTCTGTTGTAGAGATCGTGGTTTGTGCCTATTTGATGAATTTCTCCGTCTATCATGCAAACTATGCGATCGCCCAAAGTCATAGCTTCGGACGGGTTGCGGGTGGCATATATCACGGTTGCTTGGTGGTTTATGCAAAAACGCCTTATTGTTGATTGTATCTTTACTTTCAATTGCGAATCGAGCTCGGAAAGCGGTTCATCGAAAATTAAAACCTGCGGTCGTTTTACAAAGGCTCGAGCTATGGCTACGAGTTGCTTTTGCGAACCGGAGAGGTTTCTAGGTTTTGTGTCCATTATGCCTGTTATGCCGAGCAAATCTGCAATTTCAGATGTTCTCGCATTTATGTTTTCTCTGGACAGGTTTACCATTTTAAGCCCGAACTCAAGATTTTGCCGCACTGTGAGGTGAGGGTAGAGAGCCTGGGATTGAAACACCATCGCTATTTTATCGTAATTGGGAGAGAATTCGTTTAACGGTTTCCCGTCAAAAAGCACGGAGCCGGCACTGAGTTCGCTTAATCCTGCGATTATTCTCAATATGAGAGTTTTTCCGTTGTTTACCGGGCCCACCAAAGTGACAAACTCTCCGGCTTTTATGGTGAGTGATATGCCTTCATCAGAAGATGCAGAGCCGGTGAAGTCTTCTTTTTTCGGCTCTTTGTTAAAGAGCGAAACCTGATTTAGCGATATCTCTACCATAGTGCTTAAATTTGCTCCTGATTTTCCATTTGACTTAGGCTCGGCGGGCCTTCCGAATCAAATAATTTGCGTAGCGGTTCAAAATATACCTCATTTTGTTCATTTTCTCTGTTTAGCTTTGGGTAATTGAGTGCCACAAGCATTACATCCGGATTATTGTTCGCCATTTTCACAAACTCGCTGGTAGAGACATGTTCTTCCATTAAGTCCACAACATAAGTATCCCATTCTTCGTTTTCGGATAATTCAATGGCTTTTTCTTCGCTGTCTGTTATGCGAATAGTTGCGAGAGGCAAAAGGTACGCTAGAGATTCCTCTACCATTTGCAAAAGTTCCCTTTCTTGTACCCAAACCAGAATACGACGGGATTTATAATCATAAACGGGCAATGGTTGAGGTTTGTCCTCTTTGAACTCTTCTTCATAATCATCCAAAAGATCTTCGTCTTCTTCTAATTTTACCATGTTTGTAATATAGAAAATATTTTTTCTACATTTCTCCTTAAATGTCCGATTATCATGTAAATAGTGACCCTCAGTCGGTAGATGCCGAAGTGTGGCTTTTGGGGGCAATTTTCCGCGATCCAAGGGTTTTGGACGAAATTGCGCCTATTTTGAAGAATGGAGCGGAATTTTACAACGGAAAGAACCAGGCTGTGTGGGATTCGATGATTGCCCTTAACAAGAATGGCGATCCCATAGATATATTGACCGTATGCAATATGCTGGAAAAAAAAGGCAAACTGGCAGAGGTAGGTGGCAAGGATTACATATTTTCGGTCAGTGAGTCTGTTCCCAGCGCAGCAAGCGTAGAGTATTATGCGGAGATGATTCGTGGGGCTTATGTTCTGCGCAGTTTGAGGAATGTTTCCAATGACATTATAAAGGAGGCTATGGCTCCGGCTGCTATTCCCAGAGATGTTTTGCAATCTGCGGAAAAGCGTATTTTTGAGCTGGCTACCGATCAGGTAAAGGAAAATGCGCTGCAGGCAGGGGAAGTTGCGCATGATGTTATGCACATGCTCTTAACGCAGAAGCATGGCGATCTGTCCGGTTGCCCCACCGGTTTTACGGAACTCAATACTTTGACAAACGGCTTGCAAAATTCTGATTTGATAATTTTAGCGGCCAGACCTTCCATGGGAAAAACGGCTCTTGCTATCAACATTGCCACAAATGCGGCCATGGAAGGGAAAACCGTGCTGTTTTTTAGCCTTGAAATGCCTGCGCAATTGATTGTAGAGAGGGTGTTGAGTTCAATAGCAGGGGTTAATCTGAGCGATTTGCGAAAAGGCAAGGTGTATTCCGATGTTCAAAAGACTTTGTTTGCGAAGGTAGAGGATTTGAAAGAAAAGCCGTTTTACATAGACGATACAATTGACATGCAGGCTTTTGATTTGCTATCAAAGTGCAGAGTGTTCAAGAGAAAGCACAACAACAAACTTGACTTGGTAGTGGTGGATTATCTGCAACTGATGAAGATAAGAGGGGATGTTGAGCGCAGAGATATAGGCGTTGCGGAGAACTCTCTTATGCTGAAGAAACTCGCAAAGGAGCTTCAAATTCCGGTTGTTGCTCTTGCCCAGTTAAACCGAAATGTGGAAAATCGTACCGTTTCCGGCGGGCGTCCGCAACTCTCGGATTTGCGAGATTCGGGTTCCATAGAGCAGGATGCCGATATGGTTTGGTTTATACATCGCCCCATAGTAGAAGAGCGAAAAAAGAAAAAAGGCGAAGATTGGAATCCGACCATAGAGGCTCAGCGTCAGGCATTTTTGATAATTGCAAAGAACAGAAACGGGCCTACTGCGGAAATTGAACTTGAGTTCCATGGTGAAATTACTACATTTAAAGATCACCTGCGGACTTCTATTGAACCTCCACCGGATAGCAGTTTTAGCAACGCTTATGCTTGAGGCAATTGTATGGAATTGATATTATCACCGATACGCGCCATTGGCCAAACCATTGTTGATGGCATTACTGCTATTGGCGAAGTGATAGTTCTTTTTTTATCTACGTTAAAAAGGCTTCCTTTTTTGCCCAAGGTTATGAATTTAACCGTAAAGCAGATGATTTCCATTGGAGTTTCCAGTTTGCCGCTTTTGTTTGTAACTTCTATTTTCACAGGAATGGTTGCAACGGTGCAGGCGCAGTATCAGTTCAGAAATCTTGTTCCGGACAAGTTTGTAGGTACAGCCGCATGCAAAATGATTTTGATCGAGCTCGGGCCCATTTTAACTGCATTGGTGATGGCGGGCAGGGTAGGGAGTGCTCTTGCCGCAGAAATAGGCACTATGAAGGAAAAGGAGGAGTTAGCGGCTTACGAGGTGTTAGGTCTTGATCCTTTGCGTTATTTGGCATTGCCGAGATTTGTTGCATTTTTTGTGATGTTGCCGGCTCTTAGCGTTATTTCGAATGGCCTTGCGTTGATAGGCGGTTGGATTGTGTGCGTTCTCGCATTAGACATAACAAGCTACACTTATTACACCGGCATGCAATACATGTTTGACAGCAGAGATTTGTACGCCGGCGTGCTGAAATCCTTTGTGTTCGGAACGCTGATTTTCCTTCTGGGTTATCACTGCGGCTTAAAGGCCGGTTCAGGCGCAAAAGGCGTAGGCTTTGCCACGATGAACGTGGTTGTTGCATCGTGCGTGTCAATTCTGATTTTCGATTTGATTGTCGCCATGCTGATATTTAATTGAGTTTACAACAAAGCTTTTTAGACCGGATTTACTTCAAATTTCAGTTCTTTAGCTATGGCAAGCATGTTTTTATCGAAGGAGCAGAAAATAATGTTTTGTTCCTTGCTGTTTTCCTTAAAATAAAGAGCTGTAGCTATGTGAATCGCATCCAAACTTTTGCAACTATCAAGTTCTTTGTTTTGTACTACGATTCGCTCAATAGAGCTATCCATAGGCTTGCAGTGAACTTCTTTAAGCAAAATGTTAAGTTCATTCATTTTTTGAGGCAGCCAAGAATCATCGTATTTATGTTCGGAAATTTTATAAGTTCTGCGTAAAGATATATTAGTTTCTATTCTAAGCAAAAAAGAACTCAGCCAGAAGTCAGATGTTTCCCACATATAGCGAGCTGCATCATAGCGCTCTTCGTTGAACAATATTGCAAGCAGAACGGAGGAATCAAAATAGGCGATCATAAATTAAAATCTGTCAGCCCTGACTTCATTGTAAATAGGCCAAAAATCTATGGTTTCTTTTGGTTTGTCTGGGAATTTGAATTTTCCGTTGCCTATTGCCAAAATCATTCTGCCAGCGGCAGCTTCCTCTGCCAGCCAATCTTGAAAAGTCTGCCGTTCTTCAACCTCCACCCTTTGGATAGAGGTTCTCCGAGTTTTTGTTTGCGTTTTTTCAACAGCCACAGTTTGCATAGAGGCTCCATTATGGATTGTCACAAGCATAATATAGAAAAATATTAAATTGCGAATCAAAGTTTACAAACCCTTTACGAAAAAATTACACTCAGAACTTTCTGCTTTTAACTCTTCGCCAAATTTCTAATTTCACAGCACAATGTTTCGACTTGCAATAGTGGCAGCTTTTCTGCTGTTGGCCGGTTTGTGCTTTGCGCAGCCCGGTGATTCCGCTATGCAAAGCCCGGTGCAATATATTCCGCTGCCGCCGCAGGCGGAGCCGCTTAAAGGGTTGCTGCCGCAAAAGGGAATCTCGGACGGCATGCCGCTTAAAGCCTCCAGACCTTCGGTTGTATATGAACACGGAATAGATTTTGAAAGCAGATCAAGCGTTGTGAAAGCCAGAATTGCAAACAGCATGAACAAAGATACTTTGCAGCTTTGGAATGCCTATTACCCGGAGCTTGCGGATTATTCCATGGAAATGTTCGACGTTGGGCTTAACAGGCTTTGGCTGAATTCCCTTATCGGGCAACGAAACGGCGGCTTTGATGATCCGGCAGAAGGTTCCATCTACAACATATCCATTCCCATGAAATTGCCGGCATGGATGAAAGATTTCGGTTTTGACAGGCCACAGCTTCTATTGCAAGGTACAATGGATATTCGCCTTCATGGCATAGGGGTTTTGGATGACGCTCCCGGAAGCGTGGACAACAGTTTATGGCCTTCGCCAACGCTTTCTTATGTTCCGAGTTTTATTGTGCAGGGAAAAATAGGCAGAAACATAACCGTTGAGTTGAACAATACCGAAGGCGGACTGGGTGTGAGAAACAGGGTGCGCATAGTTTACGCAGAAGCGACACCTGGTGAGTTTGAAGATTATATTTTGCAAAGGCTGGAGGCCGGAAACACTTCTCTGAGTCTGGCCGGTACAGAGCTTACAGGCTATGCGGAGCAGCATCAGGGACTGTTTGGAATAAAAGCGGATTGGAAGTTTGGAAATTGGCGATTAACCACAATTGCCTCGCAAGATGCCGGCAGCCAGGAGAGCTACTCCATAAGGGGCAAAAACGAAAGTACGGAATTTCAAATACAGGACAAGCAATTCACCGACCACAAATATTACTTTTTAACGCATAGCATGCGCAATGCCTACATAAATGCAAGGGTAAACGGCAATCTGCCGCCGCGATGGAACTTAACAGGATTAAAAATTTACAAAGCGAGCCCGTTAAACAATAAAACCACGACAATCAGCAATGCTATAGGAGTTTATTTGCCTCCCGGGAGCAGCAACCCTGTGGAAATCGGTGGATTGCCATTGGTGGAAATGCAGAGCGGAACGGATTATGTTTTTGATGCGAATACCGGAATTCTGCGGCTCAAAAACGGTTCTGCCGGTATGTTGATTGCGGCTTCCTGGAGCGGCGACGGCACGGGAAGAACAAACTCTACTATTACACATGGAGACAGAGTTGTTCTGATTCAATTCAATGGCTCTACGGATAATTTAAGGGATATTGACAAATTGATGCTTAGAAATACTTATAACGTGGGTGTATCTTCGGAAAATTCGAGCAATTTTATTTTGAGAATGAAAGACAGGTCCAGAAATGCTGTTGATTTTTTGAGAACATTGGGAGTTGCAGACAGTGCAACAGGAGTTATTCTGACTAACGATGTTTCGATTTTTTTGAAAGAGGGCAATGAATATACCGGCGATATGCGCTTGCCTTGCCGTGAGAGAAGATGGTATGAGCGAAACGGTTTTCCCAATTCTGCTGATGCTGAAAGAGCGGCCAGAGAACGCTGTTTGGAGCCTTTTAGAAATGTGGATTCCTCTGCGGCAATGGCTGCGCTTTATAACATGTCTGTGAACAATGTCAGGAGCCTTTACCAGTTTCGCTATTATTTTGAAGCCGTTGGAAAACGCAGGCGATCCAATATAAGCGTTAGGGACCCTAGCAGCAGTTATTCGGTTAGCGGCGGCGGTTGTTTGGATATCGCTCCGAATTCGGAAAAGCTGAAAGCCGGCTCTGAGGTGTTGGTAAGAGATGTTGATTATCAGGTGAATTACGAGCTTGGGCAAATAGAATTGATAAGCGAACGTGCTTTGGATCCTAATAAAGAGATAACGGTTAACTTTGAGTGCGAACCTCTTTTTGAGCTTGATAGCAAATTGCTTTTGGGTGCCAGAGCGGAATATCCGCTTAAAAGATTTTCAGACGGTTCAATTTTCGGTTTAACCGCGCTTTACAAGAATCAAAGCGTTACCACCGAGAATCCAAGGCTTGGCGGCGAGCCTTTTTCCGGGCTTTTGCTGGGAACAAATGTGCGCTTAAGGGATACTTCCGAAACTATGGGTAAAATGATAAATGCCGTGCCTTTTATAGATACCAAAGAAAAATCCAGGTGGAGTTTTGAAGGCGAATTTGCCGCAAGTTACCATAACACAAATACGAGCAACAGAAAATCTGCGTTGATAGATGATTTTGAGGGTAGTGCTTTGAATTTGCAATATCCGCTTTACCGGCTTATGTGGTTTAAGGCGAGCCCTCCCGGCGGTATAGAAAGCGACAGGGGAACATACATTGAGCATCAGGATTACAGGCATGCCGGAGAATTTGTTTGGCACAGCAATACAACCATGCGATATCGCCAAATTTATACGCCTATAGGCAATAGCGATGTGGACAGCAGAGAAATCTCTATTTTGAGTTTTCGCTTGCGGCCAAATGATAATTTGAGCGGAAAGAGCTGGGGCGGAGTGATGCGGCCAAACGGTGTTTATTATCAGGATTTATCGCAAAAGAGATATATAGAGATTGTGGTCAGAGGAAATGTGGGTTCTCTATATGTTGATTTGGGGTCTGTTAGCGAAGATATAAGCGTAAATGGTTTTGAGCCCAATAGCATGTTGGACTCCGAAGCGGATCCCGGTACCACAATGCCGCTCAACGATATGGGTCTCGGGAATTCCGCAAATGTTGACGGACAATTGCAGGTTTGGGATTGCCGTTACTCGGAGTGTCGTTCAACGATTATAGACAGGACAAATGACAGGTTTAATCCGAATTTACTCGATTTAAGCGACCCTCCTCCTCAGATAAACGAAACAAAAGGCAATGCCGGCGAAAGGTCTTTTGATACTGAAGATATAAATCGCAACGGACGCTTGGATACGGAAATTCGTTTTGCGCGCTACAGAGTGGACTTGTCGGAGATGGATGAGACCAAGTTTGAAAAACTGCAAAACGGGTGGCGCAGATTTCGCATTCCTTTAGACCAGCCAGATACTATAGTTTCCGGCACAGGAACTCCTTTGAGCAATATTTTGTCTGAAGCCATATTCACAAGGCTTTGGTATGGAAATTTGGGGCCCGGCGTTGCTGAGGGCAGAACTCAGATAGCAGATTTGAAAATTGTTGGAAATGAATGGTTGGAGAATTCCGGTAACAATGAATTCGGCATTGTTTCAAATCCGGTTACGCAAAATGTTACCGGCGGAGTAAATGGGGATATTTATGCACCGGGTTCTGTGATTGAACATGATAGCAGTTATATGAAGGTTCGAGTGATCAATAATCGTGACAATGCGGGATTCTATTTCACATCTCCCAATACTCCCAGAGAAAGAGATTCGGAAACAAATGCCATTTTAAAGGAGCAGAGCCTGTTGCTGGAATACGGCGGGTTGCATCCCGGCCAAGCGGTTAGCGCAACCAGATTTTTTGACAATGAGGTTAAGGATTTTACCTCTTATAACACTATTAATTTGGAAGTGCACTATGAAACAAAAGCCGACACAACTCCGATTAGATTCGCATTGCAGTTCGGTCGCGGCGGATTGGACGGCAGCCAGGATTATTATGAATGGTCTTTTAAGCCGGTTAAAATTGAGTGCGATCTTTCCAAAGAAAGGGTTCAGGATTGTCACGAAAAAAACTGGAAAGCAAATGCATTTTCTCTGCCGCTTGCGGAATTTTCAAACTTGAAAAATTTGCGTGGCCCACCTCCGTTTTTAAAACCTGCAGAGAGATTTTTGAGCGGAAACAGGCAAGAAAAGATAAAGATAGTTGGTGATCCGTCTAACAGCAATGTCAACTGGATTCGCTTTGTTGTTATAGCGGATGAAGGTACGGTATCGGAAGATTTGGAAGGAACTTTTTGGATAAATGATTTGCGTCTTACCGGCGTAAACAATGAATGGGGTTTTGCCACGAGATTGCACGGTCAGCTTGATTTTGCGGATGTATTTTCTGTTTCCGGTGAATTGCGCTATCAAGACGGAAATTTTGCGACTCTCAAAAGCGATGGAAAAAGCCCAAAGCCAACTCTGAGTGAAGCGAATACTAGATTGGATGTAAACGGCGCAGCGAGCTTGAACTTAAATAAATTTTTCAAGGATGAATACGGTTTGCGCTTGCCTTTTGGCGTTAGCTACAGCTCCACAACGCTTCGTCCGTATTTAAAACCCGAAGATGACGTAAACCTCAGCCACGATAATGCGTTTGATATGTTTTCGGATTTGGCCACCGTTAATTTGGAGATTAAGGATACGGCAGAAGAGCGAAGATTGCGGGATTCGTCGATGTCAAAGGGATATCAGAGCTTTTCTCGCACAAAAACTCTGTCACTTGGATTTCGCAAGGATTACACAAAAGATGATAATATATTTCAGGAGATTTTCAGCCAGATCTTTTTGGAACGTCCGGCGTTGAATTATTCGTATAGCGAAACCGAGCGGCGTGCTACGAAAATTGCAGACAGCTCTTATCAGTATAACACGGTTTTGGAATATAAACTGGGAACTTTTGAGAGGAGTCAATTTAAGCTGCTGGGTGTGCCTGTTGAGCTTTGGCCCAGCACCTTTGATTTAACTCTTATGGATTTATCTTACAGCAGAAATGTAAATCAGGAACGAGACCCGAACTTCCTGGAACCGCAGGTGGATAAGATTACGAATTTTACAACGGATTTAAGGCATAAGGCTGATGTTAGATGGAATTTTCTTCCTTTTTTGAGCTTTAACTACACTTTGTCTATTAATCGTGATATGCATGGCGGCGGTGACAGGGAAGCTTTTACCAAAGGTGATTTTTTCAGTACGAACGGGGATGGTGGCCTGTTCGCAAAGAATTTCATATTCGATCATGATCATACCGATAGAAGAATTTATTTTTGGGATCATTCCGATTCAATTCCGCTTGACACATTGTTCAATGAATTGACCGGAGATACCACCGTTATATGGCAAACGGCTCGCTCGTATGAAATATATGATGTCGGTTCAAGGGAGTATGGAAAAACTTATGGCATTTTGCGCAACGAGCGCAATCGCAGGCAGGATTTTAGAGCGAATTTGTCGCTTGACTGGATTCCGTTTATCTCCGAGTTCTTGCCAATGCGTCTTTCTTTCAACAGTGGCTTTACGCAGAACAAGTCCATTCCGAACAACTTTGATTTTTACGATGAAGACATGCTTTCCAAAAATTTCTGGACAATTCAGCAGAACAATCGCTTTGAATTTTCTCCGAGCTTGAAATTGCCTCAGCTTGCCGGCATAGCCGGGAAAAATGCGGTTAGCTCGTTTTTTGAAAAATGGAAATGGCGTGAAGTTCGAGGCACTTGGAGCGTTGATCTGCAAACTAACGGCGAAGACTTTGCTCTGTGGCAATTATACGAGGAGCAGGGTGTGGAGCCGCTTCAATATTATCTGTTTGGGCTTGGTTTGGGTGATGGGTATCGCAGCCGCAGTTTTTGGAACTTGGTCAGCGGCAATATGGGTCTGGATTCGCGTGGTGATTATGAGGGTTTTGCACAATACAGAAACCAAAATACGGATTCTGTTGTATATCAGGGGCGTTTTGACCATGCGGTTCGGCGCAGCTTCACAACTAATACGGCATTGACTTTGCCTTTTTGGGACATTGGGGTTAAAGGCGATTTGACCTGGACTCAGACTTTCCGGCAAATGAGGGAAAATCCGCTTTTCATAGATACAACCATAACATGGCCAAAGGTTGGAGTGGGAGTTGATATTCCTAATTTCGCAAAGCGCATTGATTTTTTAAATAGCAAATTCCGCAGTTTTTCAACATCGCATCGCTTTGATTATCAGGAGCAGCGCACGGTTCGCCCGTATCAGAGTGCAGAGAACGAGTGGCTTACCACAATCGATTTTAATCCGATAATTCGCATAAGCGCACTAACTCAGGGCAATATTCGCATAGACAACAGCGTTCGTTTTAAAACGGAAGAGCGTGTGCGCCGTGCGAAAATGGAGTTGCCCGGAACGGGGGATTGGGAAGAGGAAGAATACATAAAAATTCCTTGGCTATACACGGATAAGACTGTGGACAGGGGTTATGCTTTTGGTGATGAGCTTGCTATATCTTATGCGCTCAAAACAAAGCGAGGTTTTCAGTTTTGGCGTTGGTATATGAAGCTGGACAATGACATTGACTTAAAATTCACAAGCGGTTACAGTTATCGCAAGACTATACAGGAAATTTATGTGGTGCATCCGGATTTTAATCCTTATGATCCTACTTTTTCAAACGGTGATGTGCATTATGTGTTGGAAACACCTTGGGGTATGGAGGTTAGCTATAATCCAGAGCTTAAAAAGCTGCCTCGCAGAATTCCAACCCGTGCTCACGAATGGTATTTGCGCCCGAGCGCAGGCTATAATTTTAACAAAGTTGCAAGCGCAAGTGCTTATATAGAGTATCGCCAGTTGATTGAGCAGTTAAACGATGGTTACACGCACACAAGGCAAAGCCTAGCTTTTGAAATAGCGGTAATGCTGAGGTTTGATTAAGCGGCGGACCGGGCTCGAACCGGCGACAGTCAGCTTGGAAGGCTGAAACTCTACCAACTGAGTTACCGCCGCGCAGATACAAATATAGTAAAAAATAATCATCGTGTCAAGGTACGACGAAAAGCCCGTCTGGCAAAGGAGCCAGACGGGGGAACCTCCAAAGGAGTAAAAGGTTCCGCTTAAACCTATTACCCGTTTATGAGTGTCAAAGCTGTTTGCGGAAGCGTATTTGCTTGCGCCAACATACTCGTTGCTGATTGCACCAGTATCTGATTTCTTGTGAAATCCGTTGTTGCCTGTGCAAAGTCGGTATCTCTGATACGGCTTTCTGCATCCTGGGTGTTGAATTCCAGGCTGGCTATGTTATTGATGGTGTATTCCAAACGATTGATGTATGTACCAATCTTTGCTCTTACACCGCTAACACTTTTGATAATCTTGTCCAAATGGTCAATGGTTTCAGTTGCATAATTCTGAGACCTGATGTTTTTGGTAGAAAGACCAAGCGCACCTGGGTTTAGAGAAATATACGTAACCGTCATCTCGTTAGCCCATTTGCCACCCATGCCGGAGCTATAGTTAGGACCTATATGCAGCGTATAAGAAGCAGCGGAGGTCATATCGTTTATAACCATATCCCTAAAGAGCTGTGCCATGCTGTCACCTTCAGGTTTGGCATTGTTATAGTATAGTATATGCAACCGTTCTTTAAGACCAGCAGCACGCTCTCTATCTTTTGCCGTGTCAAAAATGTTTGGATCTAGAGTGCTAAGGCCATCAATGACTCCTTTGAAAGTAGTAAGGGCGGCTTCAACATTTGCCGGATTATTCACTTCAGCTGTCAATGCAGTAATCGCATTAATAGCGGTTTGGAGCTGAGTAATTTCCGTCGTATTATTAGTTTGAGCGGTCTGGGTAAAGCCACTTAGCAAAGACAGCATTTTATCGCGTTCGTATTCCAGCCCTCGTTCCAATTGATGTTTGTCTCCGAGTGCGCCAAAACTTGTGTTTGGGCTTTCGGACCAGTTCAGCATGTTCTTGCCGTTATAGTCTGTTGTTTTAGCTATGCGAGCGACTTCTTTCGTAAGTTCCTGGAATTCCAAGTCCAAATACTTGCGCTCGGTGCTTGTCAGAGTATCGTTTGCAGCCTGCACTGCAAGCTCACGTTGCCTCTGCATAATGTTTGTGATTTCCGCTAAACCGCCTTCGGCAATCTGCAAAGCGGCTATGCCGTCTTGAGAATTCTGCTTGGCTTTTCCCAAGCCTCGAATCTGGGTTCGCATCTGCTCGCTCATCGCAAGGCCAGCGGCATCGTCTTGAGCTCGGTTTATTCGCAGGCCGGTGGAGAGCTTTTCCAAACTCTTGCCCATGGCCGTGTTGTTTTGATATAACGCGTGTTGCGTTATCATCGCATTAACATTATGATTGATTTTCATGACAAACTCCTTTGTATGAGAAAAGCCTCAATCAAAAGCTTTTCTTGTGTGTTTCTGATAGTTATCTATGCGATAATCGTGCCAAAAACACCGAGTTTGCATGAAAAAGTTATTTTTTTTAATTACTTAAGCGTTTTCTTCAAATTTTACTTTAAGTTTCACTTTAACTTTAAGTTTTGCTTTAACTATTAATACGCTCCGCCGTCGTCAACGTCAAATGGAGGGGAGCCGCCATAGGGGTCACCTTCAATTTCAACGAGCTTTGAGGCGTTGGTCCAGTCTGCGCCTCTGAACTTCTGAGGGTCAACTTCTTCCCATTTCAGGCGGGTTATAATCTCGCCGGTCTTGTAATTTATGTATTCCCAGGTTAAGCCGTCGCTTGATTCCCTGTCCGGTGGTCCCCAAAGGAGGTTTACCAGGTTTTTATTCATGCCTTCGGCTATATGCCCGGCCAAAAAGATTTTTTTAAGTCTGGCATCTATGCCAAAACCCTCTTGCACAACATCGTAGTTGCGCTCTTCTGCAGGAATGCCCCTTTGTATTAAAATGGGCGATTGCTGTTTGCTGGCGCATGAAATTAGCACGCCAACCGCTAATAATGCTAAAAAGATTTTTTTCATGTTTTAAAAATAGTATTTTTTGAACCTGTGTTACGAATTTTTTTGATTTTAGCTCTATTTTGCAGCAGTTTTGCCTACATGTCCCCATTTTTGGTAATCGGGCCCAATATTGAATATGGGATATCCGGAGCTGTAGCCCCCGTGGATGTAAGGGGAGCCTTTGTTCCGCAGACAAATGCTCATTTTGAATATTCCTGGATTGAACCCTTAGGTGCGGATAACTATGGAGACTGGAAATTCAATAAAACGAATTATATGAGATTTTTTGCCGGAGCGGAGCTTTCTCCTTTTTATGGAGCCGTCAGGGCAGGGTTGGGCTTTGCCCCGTTTCCGCCTCCTTTTGCGGTTTTGGAGATTCGCTTTGTCTATTCAAACCAAAATTTATTTGCTAGCGATGTAGAAATGCCAATGAACCCGAATGACAGCCCTGCCATAGGCCAAGCTTGGAATGCCGGATATATCTTTGACAATTTTTACGAGAATTCGTCTTATGCGCAAATTCAGAGCTTTGACTTGCAGCTCGGTGGGAGATATGTCTCTCAAAAGTTTAATTTGTCCTTTTTAGTTCATTTGGCTCTCATCGACATAACATCGGACCATGACAAAAAGAGTTTTGACTATATGCGGGGCATTCCGGTTTACAGCAGAGATTATATAATTGCCGAGGAGTTGTTCGCAGTTTATAACTTCGGTAAAAATTTTTCGTGGAGCACAGAGTTTTCCGCCATGTTCTCCGGCCGTCGCTTCAAGTTCTATTCACCATTTAAAGCTTATGACAAGGAACCTCTTTACTATTATTTAATATCAACTGGCCCTTTGTGGAGATTCAATGATGGCAAATCTTATATTTCCGTGAGTCCCGGTTTTTTCATTCGTGGCGGTAACGATGATTCCTTCTCGGATTCCATAAAGGAGAGAATTTTGCTCTCAGTTCAGTACAAACATTTTTGGGATTTCAGATTTGGAAAAAATACTAACCAATAAACAGATTATTCTGGAGAGAATAGCTAAAGCGTGTGAATTGGCGGGGCGAAATCCGGCAAATGTTCGCCTTATTTGGGTTAGCAAAATGCAAGATGTTTCTGCGGTGGAGGCTGCGATAGCCTTGGGCGCGGCGGATTTTGGCGAAAATCGTGTTCAAGAGGCTTTGGAAAAATTTTTGCCGCAAAGGCCGGGCATTTCTTGCAGGATAATTGGCCCTGTGCAAAAGAACAAATTGCGAAAAGCCGTGCAGGTGGCGCAGGCTATAGACAGCGTTGCGGATTTGGAAAGCGTGCAGAAGCTCGAAGCGTTGTGCGAGGAGACCGATAAGAATCTGGAGGTTCTTTTTCAAGTTAATGCGTCGGAAGAGGCAAGCAAGAGCGGGCTTTCCATGCCGGAGGCTTTTGATTTTTTGAACGGTTTGCCCGAACCCAAAAGGCTTGTTTACAAAGGGTTGATGACTATAGGCAAAAATACCGGAAACCCCGAAGATTCTCGGGTTTGTTTCGCATTTTTAAGAGAATTGCGAGACTGGATTTTCAATTCACAGCCCAAGTTTGCGAATTTTTCAGAGCTTTCAATGGGCATGACCGATGATTTGGAAGTGGCGATAGCGGAAGGCGCAACGATGGTGAGGATTGGAACGGCGTTGTTTGGCCAAAGGTTTACTATATTACCCCCATGATTAAACACTTGGTTTTTTGGAAAATGAAGCCCGTTGCGGACAATCGTACCGGGAAGGAGAATGCAGAAGTCATGGCACAAAGGTTAAACGCTTTGAAAACCGTGATCCCTTTTGCCGTTGAAATAGAGGCCGGCGTTAATTTCAATGAAACTTCGGCAGCCTATGATGTAGGCTTGTACTCGGCCTTCAAAACAAAAGAAGATTTGAATGCATATCAAAAGCATCCAGCTCATCTTCAGGTTGCGGAGTGGATAAACAGCGGCATCACGGAGTCTAGAGCCGTTGTGGATTATGAAATAGAGGGTGTATGACCTCGGAAATAGAAGCCCTGCGACAAAAACTTGATGTAATAGAAGATAAGCTGATAGAACTCTTAAACGAGCGTGCGGAGTACGTGCTTGAAATAGGCAAAATAAAACATGAACAGGGTTTGCCCATAACAGACCTTCAAAGAGAGGAATCTATTTTGAGCAGAGTGGCGGAGAAAAATCAAGGTCCGATGAGCAATGAATTTATGCAGGATATTTTTAAAAAAATAATAGAAGAATCGGTTAGGCTGGAGAAGGATGTTTAAACGCATCACCTTGGTGGGTTTTGGTTTGCTCGCAGGCTCTATTGCGGCGGCGATAAGGCAAAAAACTACAATTAGAGCCGTAAGCTCAAAAAGCACATTGCAAAAAGCCAAAGAACTGGCAGATGAATTTTTTGAATACGATGATGTTAAAAACTGGTTGCCCGGTTCGGATTTAATTCTGTTGTGCAGCCCTATAAAGCATATTTTGTCAACCATAGATGTTTTGCGAAAAAATGCGGATTTGCTCACAGAAGAGGTTATGGTGAGTGATATAGGCAGCACAAAAGCGGAAATTTGCGAAAAAGGCTTTGCCTTGCCTAAACCCTTTGTTTTTGTGGGTGGGCACCCAATGGCAGGCTCCGAGAAACACGGCTTTGAGCACAGCGATCCCTCTATTTTTGAAAATGCGTACTGGCTTTATTGCCTTCCGAAAAACTTAGCTGAATTGCCAAAGCCTTTACATGAACTTTTAGATTTTTTGGGCAGCCGTCCTGTGCAAATCGCTCCGACCGACCACGATTTTGCTATGGCCTGGCTTAGCCATGCGCCGCAACTCCTGAGCACTTCAATAGCAGCCGGAATTTCCCCTGAAGTGGTGAAAAATCATTTGCATCTTGCCGGGCGTGGCTTTAGGGATATGACTCGCATAGCCGGTTCTTCTTGGGGAATGTGGAAGGATATTCTGGAAACAAACAGAAAAAACATAGATGAGGCTCTAGGCACTTATGCGCAAAAAGCATTGGAAATAAAAAGCAAGCTTAGCTCAGGGCTGGAAGAAGATTTTTCACGTGGAAATGAAACTCGGCACAGCCTGGCAACGGGAAAAAACTACGCTTATCCTCTTTACGAAGTTGTGGCGAACATACCCGATGAACCCGGTTCAATATTAAAAGCCTTGAATCCTCTTGCGGATGAAGGCATAAATATCAGGGATATTGAACTTATGAAAGTCAGGGAAGGGGTTGGCGGAATTTTGCTTTTGGCGTTTAAGGCGGAAAATGACGCAAATAATGCGATTAAAATTTTAGAAAGCAGAGGAATCCATGCCGTTAGCCGCTAGAATGACAACTCCTGTTCCCGGAGATGTTTTTATAGAAAATATGCCGGCTGCCACTATTGGTGACTTGTGTCCGGAAGTTGTTGTAAAGGGATCAAGCTCCGTATTCATAAATAAAAAGCCGGCGGCGAGAGTTGGCGATCCTATGGTTAAAGGCGTTGTTCCGGCTGGCTTTTCAACTGTTCTCATTGGAGATTAGCTATGCATAAGCTTTATACGGAAAAAGAAGCCTTTTTTAACTGCGCATTTTTAGCGGCACTTGCAAACGGCAATTCCATTATACATGGAGTTAATGCAACACCGGAATTTGCGTTCTTTGCTGATTATTTAAGAGAACTCGGCGCAAATGTTTCCATAAACGGAGAGCAATGGGAAATTACGGGCGTGAATTTTAAATGCAAAAAAGATTTGAATTTAGATTGGGTGGGCGATGATTTTCCTCATCAAAAGCGGAATAGAAAAATAATAGAATGTCTTTTGAGCGGAGATCCTTTTAGCTGCGAAGAAAAAATTCCGGTAAAAAATTCACTTATCAGAGAGCTTTGCTCATTCGGCGCAGAATTGGAATTCAAGCAAGATGGTCCTGAAGAAACGGATGAGTTTGCCAAGCGCATGGCAAAAATGCAAGGGATAAAAATCGAAAAAAAATGGATTTGCAATATTCCGCCGGTTTCGTCTCTTTTAGCGAGGGATCGTTTTATTGCCGGAGATGCAACGCAAGCTGCTTGCCTTGCTTTGGCGGCATCTTTAATTCCCAATTCTGATGTGACTATTAAGGCGGTTAATCTGGATTCCAGCCGTTCCGGAGTTTTCGGGTTATTTAAGCGGCTAGGCGCAGATATTGAGGTTGTTTCCCGCCACGAGAGAGGAAATGATGTTTGGGGAGATTTGAGGGTTAAAACCGCAAAGTATATTAGCGGCACACGTTTGGGGCCGGATGTTTTAGCCACTTGCCTTGAAGAAATACCTTTGCTGGCAGTTTTAGCATGTTTTGCGGAAGGCGAAACAATTTTAAGATTGCCGCCTTGGGCAACGGCTTTTTACAAACCGGTGTTATCAATTCTTTATGAAAATCTGGAATGCGGTCTTTATGAAGACGGTTTGATTGTGCGTGGAATTTTGCGTGGCGATTCTAAAATGAAAGTTAAAACTTTTGACTGCAAAAATCATCCGATAGCAGGTTTGGCTTTGCATATTTTGAATTTGAAAATTAAAGGAAAAGATAATGTTGCGGGTATTGAATGTGTTGAAAATATATATCCGGGAGGGCTGAATTTTGAAAATTGGCATAGTGTCTCGTAAAGAAAAAAATCCGAAGCTCTTGGAAGGTTTGGCTGCAATAAGGCGTTGGGGTAAGAGAAGTAACGATAATATAATTTATGGTTCTGTTGGGGCACAGAATTTTGCGCCATTGCAAAAATGCGATGTTCTGGTGGCCATTGGTGGAGACGGCACTGTTCTTTCTGCGGCACGCATAGCTTGCGGCAAAGAGATTCCCATAATCGGCATAAATGCAGGGCGCATAGGTTTTTTGGCGGAATACAAGTTAGAAGATATACCGACTGTTTTGGATGCTCTTTCAAGCGGAACTTTCAGCACTCAGGATCGCATTATGCTGGACTGCAGTGTTTATTTCGGCCGCAAGAAAATTTTGAACAGAATAGTGTTGAATGAGCTTTTTTTGCATTCCCATGCGCCGGAAAAAATGGTAAACTTAGAGGTTAAGGTAAACGATAAATTTTTAACCGAATACTGGGCAGACAGCCTGATGATCGCTACGCCCACGGGCAGCACCGCTTACAGTCTTTCGGCTGGCGGCCCCATAATTTACCCATCGGCAGAGGCTTTTGTTTTAAATCCGGTTAATCCCATGAGTCTTTCGGTAAGGCCCATAATCATTCCATCATCATCTGTTTGCAAAATAAAATGCATTCCGGGCAACACCGCAGAAATGGTTTTTGACGGTCATTTCAAAGAGACTCTAAAGCAAGATTCCGAGCTCGTAATTCGCCGCAGTCGTTCAGTGACTCGTTTCGCCCACATCGGAGAAGGCGGAGAATCCGGCTTTGTTCAAGCATTGAGAGAAAAATTAGGCTGGACAGGGAAGATGAAAGTGTAGGCTTATAACCGAAACTTTTTTGTATATTATCATCCGAACTTTCAACATACATTGCCGGTCGTTATATTGAGTTTCAGATAAGAACCCTTTCTTTTGCGGAGTTCAGAGAATTCAACGGCAAAACTTCTGTGGAAGAAGACTTTAAGTCTTACTTGCGTAAAGGAGGGTTCCCTGTAGTTAATGTTTATCCGTATAGTGAAATGGAACGAGATAAAATTATATTTGATATTTATAATTCGGCAATCTTAAGGGATGTTATTCAAAGAAATAATATCCGCAATGTTGAGTTGTTAGACAGAATATCCAAATTTATATTTGATAATTTGGGCAATTTGTTCTCGGCAAAAAAAATTGCGGATTATTTTAGAAGCCAAAACAGAAGCGTTGATGTTGAAACCGTTTACAACTACTTAAGTGCGCTTGAAAAAGCTTTTGTTGTGAAAAAAGTACCGCGCTTTGATGTTAAGGGGAAAGAAGTGCTAAAAACGCAAGAGAAGTATTTTGTCGGTGATCATTCGCTTGTGTATGCAATTATGGGTTATAAAGACAGGTTTATTTCCGGCGTTTTGGAAAACATTGCTATGCAAGAAATGGAGAGGCGTGGCTACAAGGTTTATGTTGGAAAATTGAATGGCTCGGAGATAGATTTTATCGGCGAAAAACAGAACAAAAAGATTTATCTGCAAGTGTGTTATCATTTGAGTTCAAAAGAGACTATTGACAGGGAGTTTGCATCATTAGGGCTTGTAGGAGACAATCATCCAAAGTTTGTTATTTCCATGGATTCACTTTTTAAAGATAACATAAATGGCATTGAGCATAAGTTTATAGGCGATTTTTTGCTGGAAAAGTGGTAGTGGGCCCACCAGGACTTGAACCTGGGACCAGCGGATTATGAGTCCGCTGCTCTAACCAACTGAGCTATAGGCCCATTGAGCCTGATGTGCAGGCCCTATATCACAAGCTCTCGGATCCTAAAAGTAGTAAATAATTTTTGGCGGTATCATCCCAAGATACTCTTACGGAACTTGCATTTTTTACCAGCTTGGACCACAAGCTCTTTTTCTCACGGAAAATGCTTTCTGCAATGCGAACCTGCTCCAAAATCATATCGGGAGAAGATTCCGTAGCTACAAAGGAATTCGTCTTTATGAGGGATTCATCTGCATTTGGATCATAAGGTATCGAGTACAAAAATGGCTTTTGCGAACGCCTGTTTGAAATGTGCAAAGTGCCTGTAGCTGAGGCTTTCAAGAAAAGCGATAAAGACGGCTCACTTGAATCCGTTGACAAAAATACATCTGCGGCAGAGAGCCTCTGGTAGAGGCTCTCGTCATTTTCAATCAACGGAAGAAGCGCGATTTTATCATGGTGCTTTTCCTGTATGGCGGCAAAGTATGGAAAATTTCTGTTGTTCTCCGAGATGCCTATTGCCAACTGCAAATCCAAGTTCAACAGATTTGCCAAAATTGTTGATATAACCTGCGCTGTGCTGCCCGAATTGGCATCCAAATGCGCATACATCAACATGCCGGAATCTGCCGCCAAGCCAAGCTCGGTTCTTAAACTTTCTTTTTTCTTGCATTTAAATTCCTCAGCGTCATTCGGAAGATTCCAGCTTGAATAATCCAAGCCGCTCTGAATGCTGTAGAGCTTACCTTTCTGGCTCTCCAAAAAGCCGCGCATGCCGCCCTGCAAATCCGTAGAAAGCAGGTAAGACAGGTAGTTTGCGGAAGTAAATATCACTTTGTCGGAATAAAGCATCGCCGCTTTCAACATGCTCACCTTACCCCAGAACTCATAACCGTCAATGTCAAAACCCTTTGGGGGGAGCCCTATTATAGGTATGTCATCGGGGCTGCAGTGGTAATCGTAATGTATGTTGTGTGTGGTTAATACCACGGGGATTCCGCCAAAAAAGTCTTTATATACGGTCTTTGCTATAGCTCCTGCAACGCCGCCCCATTCGTGGACATGGATTGCATCTGGCTTAAAGTCCATCTCTATGCAGCACTTCAAAGCTGCAGATGCCAAAAAGGAGAAGCGCAGATGGTTGTCGTTATATGTCTTTTCGGTGCCGTTGCCGTATATGCCGCTTCTGCCGAAGTAATTCTCGTATTGTATGAACAGGTCATCTTCACAAGTGGTGCATCTAAGCACGGAATATTCTCTATTTCCGAGCTTTTCAATGAATTTTCGCCCGATTTTGCTGTCGCTGCTGTGAGGAAGTTGTGAAAAATAAGGTGAAAAGCCCAAAACCTTAGCCCCCCATCTGCGGTAGGCTGAGACCAAACTGCCTATAGCCCTAGCCAGAGGGCTGTCGCTCTCGGCATAGTTTTCTGAGCAAATTACAAGAATCTTCATAAAAGTACTCTCATAATGTAAAAAATATTTTATTTTCAAAAAAAAAGAACTATTTTTATTATAAACAGTATTCCAACTTCAACTATGAGGTCTTTTATGTCCAAAAAATGCGTTTTTTTCTTCTCTTTGGCTGCCCTTCTTTTGGGTTTAGTCGGTTGTAAGGGTAAAAATGAAAGTAACGGCGACTCCTTTTTAAAAGAAGGCAAATACAGAAACGCCGTTAACTCCTACACTAATGCTCTGAAAAAAGGCAAGGTATCCAAGGATTTTTACGATAGCTTTGTGATGGCTTATACTCTTTCGGCAAAACAAACATCCAAAAGGAACCCGGGAGACGACATTATTCGCAGTTATATAGAGCAAGTTCACAAATACTTGCCGCAAGCAAAGAAAGCTGCTACTCTAGACTCTGTGGTGGCAGGTCTGGCTGAGATTGGCGTTGCACAGGTTAAAAGCGGCATTGAATACCAAGTTACCTTGCAGGGCTTTCGTCATTTAGACAGTGCGCTCAGCATTGCAAAGCGAAACAACCTTGACATAAGAGCTGCCCATGCAGCTCGTCAGGAAGCGGAAAAATCAATTGTCACGCAAGCTATTGAAAATGCGGATGGTGTAAATAGCGACATCGCTGCCGAATATTATCTTTTAGAGGCTGAGGTGGTGGCTCCCAATAACGAAGATTTGAAAAAAGCTTTGGATAAAATTCGCTTTAAAAATCGCAACACATGGTTGATTTTTGCTGCGGCAGATATAACTCCAAGCCCTTTGGTTGATAAATACGGTTATGTGATGTATTTCCCAAGTATTAACTTAACCCCAACAGGTGCAACAGGTGATATTCAAGTTTGGAATTCTACCGGTAACAACATGCCTTTTGAGCCGAACAAACTCAAAATTGTTTCAAAGACCGGCGAGGCAGTTACTGGCAAATATACAGGTGGTGGGTACTGCGATATTGATTTGGTTGATCAAAAAACCGGAATGTTCAAGCCGACTAAACAATTGTTCAAAGGTTCTGTTGGCGAGTTGCGCTCTGAAAAAAACTGTTATGCTAAAATTGCATTCACTTATGCGAGAGGTTTTGATCCTGACTATGTGGAATATACAGATTCGTTATCCAATATCGGTCGCAAATATTTCGGGAAAAGATAATGCAGTATAAAGTTTTAGTTGTTGAAGACGAAGAGTTCATAAGAGACGGCTTGCAAGAGTGCCTGGAGATGGAAGATTACCAGGTTGCTGTTGCAGGTGATGGCGATGAGGCTCTGCAAAAAGCGGATGAGTTTTTGCCCCATCTTATTCTTTTAGATGTGATGATGCCCAAGAAAAACGGTTTTGATGTTTGCAGATTGCTGCGAAAAAAATATCCGTCTCTGGTCATAATTATGCTAACCGCAAAGGGAGAGGAAGCTTCAAAGGTTATGGGTTTGAACATAGGCGCAGACGATTACATAACAAAGCCATTTTCAACTTTGGAATTGCTCGCCAGGGTAAACGCTTTTTTCAGAAAGCTCGCCATGCAAATGGAGTCTCTCGCTTTTAGCGGCGAATCTGCCGAGTTTAACGGCATTAAGCTGGACTTCAAAAAATACGAGGCAACCAAGAATGGAGATGCTTTGGATTTGAATGTTCGTGAGTTTCAAATTCTCAGTCTGTTTTGCAAACGACGCGGCGAAGTTATATCCAGGGAAGATCTTATTCAGTTGATAGATTCCAGTTCTAACTCCAGAACTATAGATAACTACATAGTGAAGCTCAGGCAAAAGATAGAAGAAGATCCGGAAAGCCCAAGGCTCATATTGTCCATAAGAGGGATGGGGTATAAGCTGGATGCTTAAACGGCTTGCAGTTAGTTGCTTGTGGCTGGTAGCTATTTGTTCTGCGTCTCCTGTTAATGATAAAATTCAGGAGGCGGCTTATGTATTGAGCATTGATGCCGATACGGCCAGGGCGGTGCAGTTGTTTGACCATGCGTTGAAACTTCCAAGTGCTTCGGTGCGTGAGAAGTTGAAAGCTCACCTGTATTTGGCTAAAATAGCAGAGGTCAAAAGCGATACTTCAAAGGCTCTTGAACATTATGTTTTTTTAAAGAACAATTCGCAAAGCGTTCCGTTTGCATATATGGCGGCTACTCAGGAAAAACTTTTGGGAACTGCTAATGAAAAAATAAGAATGGCAAATGGAATTCGCAATCGGGATGTGTCTCTTTCGCATACTAAAACCGATGAGCGTTTTGTGAATTGCGAGATGGAAGGCGAGTTGTATCTTGCGCAGCGTATTGTGTACAAGTGTCCGGACAATTCGTTGCATTTGGTTTCAAAAAAAGACGGAGTAGAAACTTGGAACATTCCTTTTGCCGATAAACCTGCGAAAGTCTTTTTGACTTTTGACGGATTGTTTCTCTATTGCCAGAACTCGCTTTATTTTTATAGCCTTGGCAATGGCTTGGAATCACCGGTAAGAATTTCAACCCTTGATGTGCAGGATGTGCAGGATATAGGAGATAAAATTTATGTTCTCGATATAAGCGGAAACATCAGCCTATTCAATAAAAATTCCGGAAAGATTGTTTCCGGTGCAAAAAGCGATGGCGAAAAGTTTTTTAAACCTGGTATAGGACTGATTGGGACATATCAAAAGAACGGCGGCATATCGGTGTTCGACACGCTGTTAAATAATTTATGGGATTACCAGATAGATGGAGAAATTGACACTGTAGCTGTTAGCGCAGACTCTGTGGTTTTCTTTTTGCAAAACGGCAGCGCAGAGATTTTATACACCAGGCATTACCAGAAATTGACCGCTTTGGATGATAGCGGCGTGGATTCTTTGCTCTTCTTTGAAAGCGGCAGCGCACTTGCTTGGTACAATATTGCAACACGGGAAAACAGCGATAGCGCATGGCGGCGAGCAGTTATTTACGGAGCGAGAAAACCTGAATTTTCATCGGTTATTTTCCTTGATTATGCACTGCGAATAGGTGCCAAGTGGGTTAAATACATGCCTGTTTCTTCTGCAATATCTTACCCGAAAATGTTCAGCGAGGCGAATTGGCTTTTTGTTTATGATGACGGTTCTCAAAGTCTATTGAAATTCTCTTTGGAAACCGGCAATGCAGGCGGCGAAGTATCCCTTCCGAAAGAGAAGAAATATACTTTGGCAAATGATTACCCTCCCTGGCTTATTCTGAGCTCTGGGTACTGGCTCTCGCAGTTTTCGCTTAGGGAGCAAAATAGTCTTTCCATTGAAATGCCCGGTGTGCCTTTTTCTTATTTACGCAATAAAGATTCTATTTATGTAGGGCTTTGGAATGGTTTTGTATTGAAATATTTTACGCCGAAAATGCGTTTGGACTGGTCTCGCAAGGTAAGTTCCGCCCAGGTGTTTTTGACCATAGGCAATATGGGTGTATATTCTCTTTCGCAGGGCAGGGTAACATTGCTTTCTTCCGAAAAGGCAGATAATGTGTTTAATTTGGATTTAAGCGGCCCTGTTAGTGATTTTAAATTTAAAAACGGTTTATTTGCAGTGGTTTTAGAAGGTGGTAAAATCCAGATTTTTTCCGAGGCAGAGCAATTTAAGCTTTTGGGGACGTTTTCGGCCAGCTCACCTGTTATCTCAATAGAATTGCTTGAAATGAGCGGGAAAACTTATGCGCTTGTGGGTGAGGCTAATCAGAATCTATCTCTTTATGAAATTCCCAGTGCCGTTCATGTTTGGACTTTTAAAAGCAAGGGCTCGGCTGCTATGCAATCTATTCTGCATGGCCAGCATGTATGGCTTGACCAAGATGGTTCTGTTGTTGGTTTAGACATAAAAACCGGTAAAGAGGTCAAAAAATATCCTATTTTCGGCAATGGAGCGTCAATTAGTATCCAAGGAAACACTCTTTATTGCGCCACTCCGGAGAAGCTGCTGTATGCATTTCCATTGTAAAGCACTGTAAAGCGGAAAGATAGGGATTTATTTAAAAAAAAGCTGAAATACCCTTGCATTTTGCCGTAAAAAAAACTAAATTTGTATAGGAATTCCATATTAAGGAGATATTATGAAAAAACCCGATCTGGTTGAAAAGGTAAAAGACCTCGCTGGTCTTGAAAGCAAAGCTGCTGCTGAACGTTCAGTTAACGCTGTTCTGGAAGCTATTGAAGCTGGTTTGCAAAAAGATGGCGAAGTTCAGTTGATTGGCTTTGGCACATTTAGAGTCAAAGACCGCCCGGCTCGTGAAGGCCGCAATGTTAAAACAGGCGAAAAGATTAAAATCAAAGCCTCTAAGACAGTTGCCTTCAAAGTTGGCGCAGCTCTGAAAGCTAATGCTACAAAGAAAGGCGGCAAAAAGAAATAATTTCTTTTAGCTGTTTTGCACGACAGGGTTGCGTAAGTAGCTCTGTCGTTTTTGTTTTAGGCACAACACACGCATTAAAGTTGACAAGGTTGATTTTTTTTTCTATATTTACGCCGGAACTGAGAGGGAGCGCTTTATTATATAACAGCCAGCAAGGAGGTATTTATGCGTATTTACGCATTTGTGCTTGTTATTATATTCACCGCAGCTCTTTCTCACGGCCGGAACTTCGCTTCCATCCGCAAAGACGCTTTTACAGTAGGCGTTAGCAAAAGCGACTCCGCCGCAGAATGTGATTTCATAGCAGACATCACGGCAAAGATGAAAATCCCACGCTTTAGGCTGGTGGTTTTTGAAAATTCAAACGCCGCACAAAAACTCCTCTTAGAAGGCAAAATAGATGCCATGATCTCAAAAATAACCCATTCCCAACGCTTGGAAGCGAGTTTCTTAGTCTCAGCCCCCTACGCAAAAACAGAAATAGCCGTAGCCATCTTGGCAAAAAACAGCGAAATCTGGACCTTGGCAGACTTAAACGGCAAAGGCATAGCCTTCATTCCAAAAGAAATCTCCGGCGAACAAATCAAAGAATTCTGGCAAAACTCAAAACCGATAGCTGCTCCAACTCTAAGAGAAGCCATAAAGCTCCTGCAAAAAGGCGAAGCCTCCGCCATAATAGCAAACAAAGAAACATTAAAAGAACCAGCCCTAAAAATCTTCCCAAACACCCTAGCAGAAAACAACACAGTAGCCCTATTCGCCCCCAAATCCCAAACCCTGCAAGAAGAATTCAACAAAGCATTAAACGCATTAAACACAAAAAATTCTGAAAATCCTGTAAATTCTGAGAATTCTGGTTCAGACAGAAGAGAAAGAATTTTGCAACTGCTCAACGAACTCCAAAAAGAGATCAAGGAGCTTAAATGACAGACTTTTATGCGCAGGAATTAAAAACTTTGCAAACCCTGAAAAAAGATTTTGACAGCGTTTATCAAAATGCCGAATTGAATTTTGACACCGAGCAATTATTGGCTGGGCTTGCCTCTTTAACCGCTAGAATTCGCCGTGAAATGGCGGAAACAGAAAACGAGATAGCCAGAGATTTTGTGGACAGCGTTGCCCCTGAAATGCTTTTGCCACGACCTGCCCGCTGCCTTGTGGAGATAATTCCTTCGCCAAGCGATAACCTAGAAAGAGAAATTCCAGATGGTTCATTGCTCTATTCCAAAAGCAAAAGGGAAAAGCCGTTTTTTTGGCGAGTGATTGGCGAACACAAATTGAATCCTCTGCAAAAAATAATTTCTGTTAAAGCTTTTGAAGATTGCCTTGAATTTGAAACCACAGGAAGCGGCCCTTGGATTATTTACATAAACGGAGGCTGGGATTTATGGCATTTTATGCTGGAGCACGCAAAGCCTTATATCATGGCAAAGCCGCAGAATCCTTGGGAATTGTGCAGAGACTTTTTTTGCTTTGAAGAAAAATTCAAATATATTTACATGGAAAATTTACCGCCAAAACTGAGATTTTCAAAGAATATTCCCGCAAAAGTTAGCGCAGAAAATTTTAAGCTCAAAGTTTTGCCAATAGAAAATTCTTTTGAACAAAATCTGGAGCCAGTGCTGTTGGAAAGCGGCGCATTTGAAGCAAAAATTTTTCCAAACGAAGAACGGCAAATTATTCTGCATTTAAAAGATGTGTTAGCCGGAAATGCCAAAAGAGCGAATTTCAAGGAGATTCAGTATCGCTATGATTCAAATAGAATTCGCTTTGAGAGCTTAGATGCAGATATGCTTTCCATAGCAGCGATTGTTTGCGATGGAAATGCTGCTGCTTTGGAGGCGTTGCAGGCAAAAAACTCTACAATGCAGATGTGCGAAGTGCGCCCTGTGATCGATATGCTGCCGTTTTTGCCATGTTCCCAGTCAGCGGAATGGGAGATTTTGGGGCTTTTGCAAAGGAATTATCTGCGTTTTTTTGAAAACGATGCATTGAAAAATGCGCTGAGCATGTTTGACACTCGTTCTTATATTGTGCAAAGCATAAAAAGTGTTTCTTTGGAGCATAAAAACGCTGTGTATAAGAATTGCCTGGTTCCATTGGCGTGCGTGAAAATAGTTCTGTCATTGGAATATGCGTCTGTTCTGCATGCTTTTGGCGAAATGCTTTATGAGTTGTTCAAGAAAATTTTTGTTTGCAATATGCTGGTAGAGCTTATTTTGCGCATTGAACCTTACGGAATGGAGCTGAAATGGGGATAAGAAATTCTTTTTTTGAGTGGATGCAGCAAAAGAGAAATAAAAAAGTTCGCATAGTGGGCAGCAATTTCATGAAGCACCCAAGCGGTGACATAGATTTTGTCAAAATCAAAAAGAACGAGATAGTGCTCGGATTGAACGAGATGAGTTTATGTGGCGCAGATTCCCCATTGCCGGACAATTTTTTGAGAGGCATAAGATGTGAAAATGAAAGCTCGGTTGTTTTAGCCGAGTTTTTGAATATGTTCCAGCATCACTTGGCAATGCTCAGATTCAGCGCATTTTTGGCAAAGAGGGGAGACAAAAATCGCATTGCATTATATAACGAAAAATTCTCACCGGAATTTCTGAGAAGTTTCTTTGCAAAGATGTTCCCCGCTTGCAAAGTGCAAGTCCATTGCTTTGAGCCGCTGAAAATTAAAAATCCCTCTCCGATTATTTTAGGCAAAAGCGGAAAAATCCTGGGAAACACCTGTACAACCATAACAGCGGCCATGCGTGTAGATATAGATGGAATTCCATTAGAGCAAAGCCGTGAATTAAAAAGGAATTTCATAAAAGAAAAGTTTCCGTTCAAAATTAAAATGTGTTTCAGAACAAAAATTCAAAAAAACGAAGGTTTCCACTTGGGAACCAAAAACTTAGAAGACTTCAAATGGGAGAAATGGCTATGAAAAAAATCCTGAAAATTCAGATAATTCTGCAAATTCTGGTCCAGACAAGCTGCATGCAGTTAGAGTACGCAGAAATGCTTAAGGTTATGGAAGACCCTTCTTCCAGCTCTGTTACGGTGGCAGAGGGCCCAACATTGCAAATGGGCGAGCATGAGCTTGCTCACAGAGGCATTAGCTATTACGAGGCTATCCTCATAAGCAATAAAATGTCTCTAGAAGAAGGCTTGGATACTCTTTATCAATACGATGCTCCGGTGTTCACGGAAGATTCTCTTTTTTGGCTGCCCAATATTCGGGTGTTGGAAGAGCGTTCCGGCTACAGGTTGCCTACAAAAGATGAGTGGCTTGCAGCCGAAGTTGAAAAGCAGGATGCAAATGTGGGGGAGTGGCTTTATGGAGAGGCTCATTCTCAATACGCAGTTTTTGAGCTAGCGCCGAATTTCGTTAAGGCTGTTGGCTTGTACAGAGAGCGGTCGGGTTATCCGGTGTATGGGATGCGTGTGGTGAAAGTGTTTTTGTATATTAACAGAGATTAAGAAGGAGTGATAATGTGCAAGGTTTTTGATGTTGCCAAGTATATTCTGTCGGAGATAGGTGAGGTTTCCACTATGAAGCTTCAGAAGCTCTGCTATTATTCTTTGGTCGAAGGACTTGTTTCTCCGCAACAGGTTGCTATTTTCCCCAATAAATTTAGCGCGTGGGCTAATGGGCCTGTATGCCGTGATTTGTGGAATGTTCACCAAGGCTTATTTTATGTGGATAAAAAGATTATTCCAAAGTCATTGCTCTCCAGAAAAGAACTTCCGCTTATGTATAAAAAATATATTAATGCGGCATTGGAAAAGTATGGGAAAATGACAGGCACAGAGCTTAGCGAGTTGACCCACAAGGAAAAGCCGTGGATAGATGCGATTCAAGATGTGAACACATCAAAGAATTCTAACCGAGTGCTTTCCAATAAGGTTATTATTGAATTTTACAGGAAAAAACGACGTTATGTCTAAATTTAAATGGCGCATTGATAGCGAAAATTATTTGTCCAACAATTCCAAGCAAGCAGACAAGATGATGTTGAAACATTTTGTTGAGACTGTTTGTTGCAGTTTGGATGAGTATTGTGAAAAATACACGCTTGAAGATGCGAAAGCCGGTAAGATAAAGTATTGTCATTCGTGCTCTGGGCTTAGAAATAGAAATAGTTCTTCTGCGAAAAAATTGTACGGACATATGCAAGAGATAAACACAAGGCTCGGCAATAAGCCTGAACCTGCTCAAATCTGCGAAAATGACATTTATCAATTCAAAATAAAAGAATTTGAAGGCAAGAGCGGATACAGGTGCTTTGGATATTTTTTGCCAGGCGATGTTTTGTTTAACTTGATTTATCTAGACCCGGATCATGAGGTTTACAAGGAGTAGGAAACTTTTTTCTAAATTATAGCCATGGATTTTATAAAAGCGTTATTGCCTAAATTCATTCAATATTTTTTTGTTGGGTTGTTTTGTGCCATTGTGAATTGGTGCATGTTTTATATTTTCAACTATAAGCTTCATATTGCTTATCTGCCTGCGGCTATAGCAGCCTTTTTTATCAGTGCGACCGTGAATTTCTTTTTGTGCAAAATAGTGTTTAAGTCCAAGGAGGGCAGGAAAAAGATTACGGAATATGTTATGGTTGTTCTGGTTGGGGCAATAGGATTGTCCATAGACTTAGGCATAATGACCTTATGCATTGAATTTTTCAAGTTTCCGAATATGTTTGCCAAAATCACCGGCACAGGAGTTGCCTTTATTTTTAACTACATAAGCAAGCAATTTTATATATTTTCCCCTAAGTGAATAGAGACTTTGACATAACTGTTCCCGCAGGGCTCACATCTGAAGTTCCAACCTTCAATTGGCTGCATGGTTATGAAATAACAGAAGAATTATTAGCAAAATGTTCTGCTCTGTATTCAAAACATTATGGCTTATGGAGTGAACACGATCCGCAAAAACGAATTGGCAACATAAAGCTTTCAGTGAGTAGAATAAAAAAATGGGTTGAGTCAAAAAATGCAAAAATAGCATATTGTGAGAATAAAGATTGTGAACTTTTAGGATATGCTTTTTGCATTCAGGAGAATATAACTAATATTGGCTATATTTCTTGGGTTACACAATTAGTGGTTCATAAAGATTACAGAAATAAAGATATTGCCAAGCGTATGTTATTTTATATTTGGAATTTCGCAGATCATAAATGCTGGGGGTTGCTCACTGCGAATCCATATGCTGTACGGGCACTGGAAAAAGCAACTCGCAGGCGAGTATATCCGGCTAGAATTCAGAAAAATGCAGAAGAAGTATTCGCCTTTGGTAAAGAAAATGTGTCTTATTTGGAAGATGTTACTCCGCCAATTGTCAATAATGAAGCCTCTAAAATAAACACAAAATTCTTTGTAAATCATTCCGATGTTCCTGAAATGATGAGTAAATCATCAAAAGATGAGGCTTGGTTGCTAGGTTCTCTGGAAGAAGGCTGGGAATGGTTTGCATTTACTTTTTCAGACCAAAATACTATACCGCTTTCAGAAAAAGATATTGCGGAAATGCTGAAAATTTCTGATCAGATTACGCAAAGGGCGTACTCTAAAATGCAATTTGATTCTCATAAATGGGCAGGAAAAACCGATTATGAAATAGATTATATTTTTAAAAAAATTAAAGTAAATTCTACGGATAAAATATTAGATGTTGGCTGCGCTACCGGACGTCACACAGCAAGATTGACAGAACTTGGCTATAAGGCTTATGGAATTGATTATTCTCAGAAATTAATTGACATGGCAAAAAAGAAATACCCTGATATAAGTTTTAATGTTGCTGATTTTCGTAATGAAAAGGATACGAAGGATATAGGAAAATTTGATTTAATTTTATTGCTATATGATGTATTTGGCAGTTTTGTTAGCACAGAAGATGATGGCAAAATGATAAAACAGGTTTATTCTCATTTAAATTCAAATGGGTTTGCCGTAATATCCGTGATGAATTTACAATATATTCTAGCAAAAGGCGTTAAATCATTTTCTTTTAAGAATGAACCTGATAAAATCTATGAAATACCGTTGTCAGATGCTATGAGTAAAACTGGCGAAGTATTTAATGTTAATAATATTCTTTTAGATGCGGAAGAAAAAATTGTTTATCGTAGAGAGATATTTAGAGATGCTAAAAATCCATCTCAAATACCGGAAGAATTATTGGTTAGAGACAGGCGTTATTTGAAAGCAGAGATTGAGAATATGTTTAAAAGTCATTTTGAAATTGTAGAGAGTAAGTATGTTCGAGTTGGAGACTGGGAAAGCTGTGGAGAATCTGATGATTGCAAGGAAATTTTATTGATTATCAGGAAAAGCTTGCTGGAGCAGTAGGCTTGGGCAAGCAATTTTATATATTTTCTTATAAGTGAAAAAGACTGCGTTAATTATAGGTGCCGGTCCGGCAGGGCTTACTGCGGCTTTGGAATTCTTGCAAAAGGGCGAAATTCATCCTATTATTGTAGAACAGGAGAGCTTTGTTGGCGGAATAAGCCGCACGGCAGAATATAACGGCAACCGAATGGATATTGGCGGCCACAGGTTTTTCAGCAAAAACGACTGGGTTATGAACTGGTGGAAAAATATATGCAGTGATATGATGCTTCGCCCACGCCTTTCCCGCATTCTCTATTTGCGCAAGTTCTTTGACTATCCGGTTTCGCTAAATATGAACACAATAAAAGGGCTCGGACTTTGGCGCATGGCAAAAATTGGGTGCAGCTATCTAAAAGCCGGTCTTTTTCAAATTAAGCCGGAAAAAACATTACAGGACTTTATGCTGAATCGCTTTGGCAAAGAGCTGTATTTGACATTTTTCAAAGATTACACGGAAAAAGTTTGGGGCATTCCATGCGAGCAAATAAGCGCAGAGTGGGGTGCGCAGAGAATAAAGGGCCTGAGCATTGCAAAGGCACTCAAACACGCTCTTTTTAAAAATTCCAAAGAAACGAGCTTGATAGATGAATTCTTATATCCAAAGCTGGGTCCCGGAGCCTTGTGGCAAAATGCGGCTGATAAGGTTTTGGAGATGGGCGGGGAGATTTTGTTTGATAGCAAGGTTGTTAAAGTTGAGAGTGGAGAGTTGAAAGTTGAAAGTGGAAGAACTTTTAAGTTTGATTATGTTTTGAGCTCTATGCCTGTTCGGGATTTGGTTTGCGCAATGGATGGCGCTCCTCAGAATATTAAGGAAATTGCTGAGGGCTTGATGTACAGGGATTTTATTACGGTTGGTGTGCTTTTGGATAAATTGGAAGTTGGCAATATTAAGGATAACTGGATTTATGTTCAGGAGAGCGATGTTAAGGTAGGCCGTTTGCAGATTTTCAATAATTGGAGCGAGCATTTGGTTAAGGAGCCGGGCAAGGTTTGGATTGGCATGGAGTATTTTGCCAATGAAGGCGATGATTTGTGGGAGATGAGCGAGAGGGTTTTCAAAAAATTGGCCATAAGCGAGCTTGAACAAATAGGCATCGCAAAGAAGGAAAGTGTTTTGGATAGCGTTGTGCTTAAAGTTCCCAAGGCTTATCCGGCATATTTTGGCACTTACAATAAATTCGGTGAGCTAAGGGCTTGGCTTGATGGCATTGATAATTTATTCTTAATCGGGCGCAACGGAATGCACAAGTACAACAATATGGATCACTCAATGCTTAGCGCAATGGAAGCGGTGAAGGCCATTCACAGCGGCTCAGCGGATAAGTCTGTGGTTTGGAATGTGAACAGCGAAGAAGATTACCACGAGAGCAAGAGCTAATGCTATCCATTATTGTGCCATGCTTAAACGAAGAAGCCAGCATACCTTTGTTTTATGAAGAAATGCTTAAAATGCTTGCGCAGTTGAACGCGCAAGCAGAGTTTATATTTGTGGATGACGGTTCAAAAGACAACACATTGAGTGTTTTGCGCGAGATTGCCGAAAAAGATGAGTGCGTGCATTACATTTCTCTTTCTCGCAATTTTGGCAAAGAAGCTGCTATGCTTGCCGGTTTGCATAAAGCTTGCGGGCAATTTGCAGTGACTATGGATGCGGATATGCAAGACCCTCCGTCTCTTATTCCTCAAATGCTTGAAGCGGTTGCTTCGGGAGAATATGATTGCGCTGGTACTAGGCGAGTGAGCCGCAAGGGTGAGCCGTTTATCCGTTCATTTTTTGCGCGACGTTTTTATGCGGTTATGAAACTGTTCTCAGATATAGAAATTGTGGATGGCGCTCGGGATTTTCGCTTGATGAACAAAGCTTATTTAGATGCGTTGCTGACTTTGCAGGAGAGGAATAGGTTTTCAAAAGGAATTTTTCCGTGGCTTGGCTTTAAAACAAAGTGGTTTGAATACGAAAATGTTGAGCGAACAGCAGGCCACACAAAATGGTCTTTTTGGAACTTGCTCTGGTATTCTTTTGACGGTATTGTGGCATTTTCTTCAAAGCCTCTTGCCATAGCCTCTATTTTGGGAATTCTGCTATTCCTTGTTTCAATTTCGCTTATTATATTTATAGTTGTTCGCAAGATAATGTGGGGAGATCCTGTTGATGGCTGGGCATCGACTATCTGCATAATTCTTTTTTGCTCCGGAGTTCAGCTTTTTTCCGTTGGCGTATTGGGGCAATATATGGCAAAAACCTATACGGAAGTTAAGTGCCGCCCAAATTATTTGATAAGAGAACAGCAATGAAAAGAATCCTGCGTGAGCCTTTGCTTTATTTATTGCCGTTGCTTGCGCTCATTTATATAATCATTGCTCCTCGCATGGATATTTCCGATATAAAGTCAACAAGAGGCAGCTCAACAGAAAATATAAAGCTTCCATACTCGGCCGAAATGCCGCAAGGCGAAATTTTTTATATATCCTTTAATTTATTGAACAAAAACAATTCTGTAAAATTAAATATAATTCCAGATAACTGCATACAGGAAATTCTGATTAACGGAGAAAAATTCCCTTTAGATGGCATTGACGGGATTTGTGATTACCACAAGGGAGTTCATTTTGATTTTTCGAAATACGTTAAAAAAGGGATGAATCATTTTGAATTTCGCATGCAAAATCACACTGGGCCCGGAGGAATGCGGATTGGAATGCCTTATACTGGAGCTAGGTCGCTTTCTTTTGCGCACTATGTTTTTGCTTTGCTTTTGCTGCTTGCGATAGCTTTAATTTTAAGAAAATTTGAATTTAAATTCGTAGCCATTTCTATAATATTGCTCGGAATACTTGCTCGCTTAATAGTATATACATACACAGGCCCTGCGCAAAACTCTTACGACACTTATGGGCATTTAGACTACATTCAAATAATTGCCGAAGAAAAACGCTTGCCCAAAGGCAATGAATGCTGGCAATGCTATCAACCACCTTTGTATTATATTGCTTTTGCTGTTGTAAAAAATGCCGCAGACTGGTATGAGCCTAGCCTAACTAACAGAATTATGCAACAGTGCAACCTATTGCTTTCTTTTATGTGCGTTGCTTTTGGCGTAGCGTTAATCCTGAATTTGCTAGGCAACAATACAAGAGCGCATCTAATAGCTACTGTTTCGGTTCTTTGGCCGGGTTTTGCATTGGTAGCACCCCATATAAGCAATGACATTCTATTTTACACGACCTCTTTGTTCTGCATGCTATTTGCGCAAAGATATTGGCGAACGCATAAAAGCTCGGATATGCTGCTTGCTTCAATTGGGGCTGCCATTGCTTTGGCTGCAAAATCTAATGGTTTAGTTATTTTAGCCGCTTGGGCCATAATTTATATTGCATGCGCAATGCGTTCTCTGAAAATAGGTTCTCTGCGAGCGTTGCTCGCTTCCGTATTAATAGTAGCGCTGTCCATCGGGCTTTCACACCATAAAATGGTTGTGAATTTATTTGTCAATAAGAATTTAAACTTGGTTGATAATATCGGGGGCATGCCTGATTTCCTGAAAGTTGAGAATAAAGCGGGCAATTATTTATATTTTGACCTGAAAGATTATCTGCTTACACCCTACGCAGATCCTTACAATGACAAAGGCGGCAGGCATTATTTTTGGAATTATGCGCTGAAAACATCATTGTTTGGGGAATATAAGCAATGGGATTCGCCGGTTGGGCATATATTTGCAACGGCATTAAGCGTTCTTGCCCTGCTTATATTTATATTCGCTTTATGGGGAGTAATGCATGCAAGATTCAAAGATTTTCCTCCAATGATTTTTGCGATATTTTTATTTGCAGCGCTTATTTATTTCAGGATTAGCTATCCCTATACTTCTTCCGGCTGTTTCCGTTATATTTATCCGGCGGTATTTCCTCTTGTGTATTTTTCCGTGTGCGGAGTGCAAATTTTGGAAAAACCCCGTATGAGAAGATTTTCTTATGCGGCTATTGTTGCATTCTTCTGCCTGTCGTTTTTATTCATTCTCGGTATGTGGTTTTAGAAACCCATGCCCACGATAAACATAAAGGATAAGCCTGCGAAAGACAGCATAGCAACGTAGGAGAGTGCTTTTAAGCGAGAGTTTTGCAAGATTTGCGCGCCTCGCATGGCAAAGTAAACCAGCGGGAACAATGCCGGCATAATGTAGCGAAAATCGTTTGAGCAGGAATACGGATAGCTAATGCGCAGATAAGCCAGCGCAGCAAGCAAGAATACAGCGAAAAGCAATGCCGGGAATTCTTTTAACTGCGCGTGTATCATGCCCCAAAGAGTCAGCATAAAAATGAACAATAGCAGAAAGCTAAGCATTATAGCCAAGATATGCCCAGCAGGAGAACTCCACAATTTAAATTCTCCGAACAGAGATGTTTTTAAAGCGAAATTCCAAAAGTATTGGCGGCCACCTTTATCTGACCAGGTTGAAGCATAAGGCTCAAGCAAATAGTCTTTCAAATCAAAGTATAAGTAATTTCCGGTTTTATTGACGACCTGCATGCCGCTGTGCAAATTTCTAATATTCCCAACCAAGCTTGCTTTGTTTCCATCGTAGATATCAATAACTGTTCTGTAATTAGAAAAGCCTAGAGACAATATAATTATAGATGCTGAAATCAACAAGGTTCGCAAAGAATGCATTCTGAAAAAACGCAATGAGCCGGAAATGCAAATGATAATCCAGATTGCTAAAATTACAAAGCCTGTGGATTTAGCCGTTAGGGCAATAGCCGCTCCAATAGAAGCTAAAATAATGTCGGAACTCTTGTGCATTTGCCAGTATTTCTGCGCAAAAAACATGCAGAATAAGGCTCCAAAATAAAATAAGCTATCGTTGCCTATTCGTGGGGCGGCCAATGCAAAACCAGGCCAAAGCACGGAAACAAGGGATGTTAGGTACGCAGGCCAGCAGTTCCCAAACAGGCGAATGATTAACGCTACCCCAAAGATAATGCTGCCAAAAGACAACAGAAGGCTGAATTGCTGCAGAATTCTATTGGCAATGCTGGGATCATAAAGATCGGAAAGTTTTTTTATAGCCGCAGATGATATGTAATATAAAGGCGGATGGTAAGTGCTCCAGCCTTCATTGATTTCGGGCATGCGGTTTTCTTCGGAGATTATCTTTATATACTCCAAATGGCCGCCTGTGTCGTAAGAGTATTGGGTAGGGCCCACATAAGCGTATAAAACCAATCGAACTGCAATTCCGAGCAGTATTATAGAAGCTGCTATAAACCTGAATTTGATCTTTCTTAAAATCAATGCTGTGGAAAGAAGGAAAAGCAACGCAAAAACATAGTGCATTATTGAGAGCGACCGGAATCCGTTGTAAGGCGTTTCAACTCGCAATCCTGCGGGACCGCCGTGATTCAGTATGCGGAATTCAAAATGATTCAAGCCTTTTTGGGCATATTGAGAAAAATCAAAGTAAGCCCCCTTGTGATAGTCGCAAATCCCGTCAATGCCATTCAGCGGGAATTTCTTTCCGTTAATCAAAATTTCTTCTATGCAGTTATCAGGAATTATATTGAATTTCACAGATTGGTTTTTAGTAAGCAGATTAAACGATATGAAAAATACTTCGTTTGCTTCCGTGCTGATTGAGTAGGGTAGCTTTATATTTTCTGTTTTATTGTTCCTAGTTGCCTTTACATCAGAAAATTCTATTTTAGATGGCAAAATAATTAAATATGCTATTGCAAGCAGGGGCAGCAGATATAATAGAGGGTTGCGAATGAGCTTTTTCATATTTAAATTGCCCTTCCAAAGATAAATACAATCGATAAGCCGGCAAAAGACAATAATGCCATGTAAGCAAGCCTTCTAATGCGGGAATTTAATAAAATCTGCGCACCTCGCAATGAAAAATACGCAAGAGGAAAAATCATGGGAGCAATATAGCGAAACTCATTATTGCATGCATTGGGGTACGATATTCTAAAGCAAATAAGGGCAGCTAGCAAAAATAATAAAAAGAGCAATGCCGGTAACTCTTTGATTTTTACATGTATCACGCCCCACAGCGCAAGCACAAAAATAAGCAACACGCAAACGTTTAATCCGGTTGCTATAATGCGGCCCACCGGCAAAGTCTCAAATTTGGTTTCTCCGTGCAGGTACAAAGACGATTTTAAGAGATAGTTCCAAAAATACTGCCGCCCGCCTTTATCTGTCCATGCGCTTGTGTAAGGTACCAGCAAGTAATCTTCTATGTCAAAGTATATGTAGTTCCCAACTTTATTTTCCACTCTCAGGCCACTATGCACATTGGAGGTTTCCAGTAAAGCAACTCCTCTCCCTTCAAAAAGCTTGATTATGGTTCTATGGTTTGAAAAACCGGCAAACAACGCAATTATGAGTATTGATGCAAATAATGTTCTCAAAGAACTGATTTTTAGCGAACGTATAACGCTGAGTGCGTAAACAATAATCCAAACAGCCAAAACAACATAACCGGTAGTTTTTGCGGCTAAGGCAATAGAGGCTCCAATAGAGGCTAGGAGCACGTCTGAATTTCTATGCAAAAGCCAGTATCTTTGCGCAAAAAACATGCAGAACAAAGCTCCGAAATAGAAAAATATGTCATTGTTGATTCTAGGCCCGGCAATAACAAGGCCAGGCCAAAGCACGGAAATTAAAGCTGCCAAGTACGCTAATCGGTTGTTTCCAAATAAATTAATGATTAAAGCCACTCCCAAAATAATGCTAGCGAAAGAAAATAAAAGGTGCACTTGCTGAAAGAATCTGGAAGTTAAAGCTGAATTATAAAGATCAGTAACATTTTTTATTGTTGCAAACATGATGTAATACAAGGGCGGTTGGTGGCACTCCCAGCACTCATTTATTTCCGGTAAGCGTTTTTCATTCGCAACAATTTGTATGTGCTCCAGGTGCTCTATCACATCGAAAGGGCTTTGCATTGGCCCCATATACACGTATACAGCCAGACGTACGGAAATGCCAAGCAGTATTATAGTGCTCACTATAAATTTGAATTTAAGCTTTCTTAAAATCAAGAAAATATAAAACAGCAGGAACAATGTAAAAACATAGTGCAGTATGGAGAGTGATTTAAATCCGTTATAAGGCATTTCTAATCGCAATCCTCCCGGAAAGCCTTTATTTATTATGCGGAATTCAAAATCATTCAAGCCTTTTTGAGTGTATTTGGAAAAGTCAATATATGCCCCTCTTGAGTAATCGCAAAGCCCATTAATGCCGTCTAGCGGGAATTTTTCTCCGTTAATCAGGATTTCTTCTATGCAATCATCGGGAATCACGTTGAACTGCGCAGATTTATTATTTTTAACGTATAATTTAAAAGAAATGAAAAATACTTCATTTGCTTCCATTTTAACGGAATAAGGCAATTTTATATTTTCTGTTCTATTATTCCTCGTTATCTTAGTATCTGAAATTTCCATTTGGCCTGGAATCACAATGAAATACATTATGGCGAGCAATGGCAGCAAATAAAGCAAAGGCTCACGCAGATTTTTTTTCATAGCGTTTATAATATACAAAATAGCATTTTAAAAAAGCCTTTTCTCGGTTCTGTTTTCAGGGCAAATGCATCTAAAATAGCATCATTGAATGTGACGAATATCACACAAAAACGACATTTTTGACGAAAATCAATTTTTTTATGCATTTTTTCAAAAAAAAATCTTTTAAAATGCGTCTAAGTATATGGAAAGGTAACTATGGGAGATTTTTATGTCCAAAAAGAAAGAGAAAGATCAGAGTCCGGCGCAGTTGTTTGACAACTCGTTCAAGTTCATAATGACCGAGGCTAGCACGCCTGCTGTGGTGCATTTGATCAACGGGCTTTACAAAAAGAGCTATCCGCCGGATACTGTGGTGAAGATTGAGCCTAATGAATCCATAAAAAAGCACCCTAAATCGGGTAATCTTGGTAAAATAGTCTCTGATATAGTGGTAACCCTGTTTTGCCAAGACCGCAATGACACTTATCTTATTGAAGCGCAGATAGATGACGATATGGAGATGTCGCTCAGGATTTTCAATTACAGCGTTCAGATAGCTTTGAAGCGCAAGAAGTTGGCGGCGGAATTGGCTGGTTATGTGAATGAGATAGCCGAAGTTTTGCATAAGAGCCGTGAAAATTGCTATATTACAGATGTAGATGTTGTAATGCTCAAAGATTGCTTGTCTAACATGCATTCAGTGCTTTACGGTGGATATGAGGAACTTACGGAGGTTGATATGACATTAAAACAGATGCATGAGTCTAGCTCGCTTAGGACTATTGAGAAGGCTGAGGCGAAAGCCGAAATTAAAGGTGAGAAGCGTGGTATAAGCCTAGGTATAAATCAAGGCGTAACTCAAGTTGCCAAGGCAATGAAAGCGAGTGGCGAGGCTATCAGCAAAATTATGAGCTATACCGGTCTTTCACGGCGTGAGATAGCGGCGTTGTAATTCTGATTCAAACAGTGAGTTAGCGATGAAGTGTGAACTTTGGAATAGGGGATTAGGGGGATTAAATTTAGTAAATTACCCTTCCATGAAAAAATTTTATTCCCTGAGTCTAGGATGCGCAAAAAACCAAGTGGATAGCGAGCGAGCAACAGCAGAACTGCTGTTTGCTAATCTTAAAGCAACTGTAAACCTAAAAGAAAGCGATGTGATACTCATAAACACCTGCGGCTTTATAGAATCTGCACAAGAAGAATCCATAGAAGCAATACTCTTGCATTTAAAGGACAAAAAAGCAACTCAAAAAGCCATAGTTTACGGATGCCTTAGCCAAAGATACTCAAAAGAACTCGCAAAAGAAATCCCCGAAGTGGATATGTGGCTGGGCAATTACCATGCCGGAATGCTATTGGAAGCACTGGGATTTGAGTCACAAGCCAAATTGTGCAAAGCCAGCCCACCCAAGAGAATAAGGAATTCCGAGCACCCACACCACGCATACCTGAAAATAGCCGAGGGTTGCAATCGAGCATGCTCATTTTGCGTAATACCCTCAATACGGGGAAAACAGGTTTCGCAAAGCGTTGAAAACCTGGTAAGTGAGGCAAAGCAGTTAGAAGAAAACGGGGTCAAGGAACTCTCCTTAATAGCGCAGGATCTTAGCTCCTACGGAACGGATCTATACAAAGCGGCGAGCTTGGAACGGCTTTTGGAAGCCTTGCTGAAAAACACAAAAATACCCTGGCTGCGCTTAATGTACCTCTACCCGGAACACATAACAGGTGGCTTGCTGAACTTGATGGCAAAGGAACCGAGAATATGCAAATACGCAGATATGCCCATTCAGCACGCAAGCGACAAAATGCTAAAACTTATGCGAAGAAAATATACCGTAAAAGATCTGAAAGCCCTGCTTTACAAAATGCGGGAAAAAGTGCCCGGCATATCGCTGAGAACAACGGTGCTTTTGGGTTTCCCCGGCGAAGAGCACAGCGACTTTGAAGAGCTTATGAACTTGGCAGAAGAGATTCGCTTTGAGCTTTTGGGAGGCTTTATATGGTCACCCGAAAAAGGAACTTCTGCCATGAGATTAAAGGAAAAGCGAGTGCCGGAAAAAACGGCGAGAATAAGGCTGGACACACTGATAGAGAGGCAAGACGAGATTTCCGCAGAAAAAAACAACGAATTAATAGGCCAAACCTTTGATGTAATTCTAGACAGCCCCACAGAAGCCCGTACACAAGGCAATGCACTGGAAACAGACAACATAGTGAAAATTTCAAAAGGCAAAGGCAAAACCGGAGAGATAAGAAAAGTAAAAATAACAAAAACAGAAGCGCACGAACTGGATGGCATTTTTGTAGATTAAAGAAATGAAAATAAGGACTCCTGTAAATCCTTTAATCCTGTTAATCGGGGTTCTGACGTTTTCCTGCACCACAACTTCAATGCTTAGGGACAATGCGAATACGCTTTATGAGGAGTATAAAAGCTCTGTGAAATATCACGATGAATCTGAAAGGAACTATCTGATTCTGCTTGAAAATCTGGAGAGATACCCAAAGGACCCGTATCTTTTAACGAGAAAACAAATACTTCGCAAGGAAATAGAGCAAAACCGGTTGCTTATGCTGCAAGCTCGCAGCGAATTTGAAAAAGCGTTGCTGGAATGGGACCTGGCTGTGCAAAAGATGGAAACCGGACTGCCGCAAGACTCCATAGATATAAGACAGATATTCGGATTACCATCCCCTAAGGATACTATGTTACAACATTATAGGTGAACCGTTAAATCAAAGATAAGCTTGCCGGCCAAGCCAATACTGGCAACCTGAATTACCCTTCTAACCCAAATCTGATCGTATTTTTGCTGAAATTTGCTGCCGAAATATCCGCCTAAAATAGCACCCAAAGCCATGCAAGCCGCAAGTTCCCAAATCACTTTGCCCGCTATGAAAAAAGCAATGGAACTGAAAAACAAAAACCAGAAGCTCAAAAAATTTTTAATTCCGTTAATCTGTTTTATATCTAAACCGCTGTATTTGCGCAAAGCGAAAATCTGTATAAAACCCATGCCAACCTGCAAAAAACCGCCGTAAAAACCAACAAAACTAAAGCCTAAAAAAGCTTTTACCCCAAGCTTTGCCGGTGGTGCCTCAGGCGGTTTTCCCAAAGGGTCTATGCCCATGGAGCTCATAATGGCAACCGCAACCATTACAAAAGCGAGAAGCACCTGAAAATGCAAATCGTTTATAATAATAGCGAGCGTGGTTCCAAAAACCGCCCCAAAGAGAACCGCCGGCAAAAGGGCTTTTGCAATGTCCATTCTTATGAAACCATAGCGTTTCATGTTAAAAACCGTGCTTAAAAGCCCAATGGTCATTCCGAGTCTATTTGTGCCGTTAGCAATGGTAGGCGGCAAACCGAGCAAAATCATAATGGGCAAGCTAAGAGCACTAGCTCCGCCGGCCAAACTGTTTATAAAAGTGACGGCAATACCAAGAATAAAGAAAATAACTGCGTAATAAAGAGAGAAGTCCAATGGATGATGCAGGAGTTGAACCTGCGACCCGCTGATTAAGAGTCAGCTGCTCTACCAACTGAGCTAATCATCCTTGCGGACAAATATAGTAAAATCGTTCACTTCCCTAAACTCTTTGTAAACAGAGGCAAAGCGCACATAAGCTACCGGATCTAATTTGGCAAGCTCATTCATAACCAAATCGCCTATGGTAGTGTAAGAAACCTCTATTTGATTCAAATGAGAAAGCTCATTTTCAATCATAGATACCATTTCATGTATTTTTTCGCTGCTAACAGGGCGTTTAACACAAGCCATTTTTATGCCGGATTCCAGTTTTTCGCGCTGAAACGGCTCACGCCTGCCGTCTCGCTTGGCTACAGTCAGTGAAACTCTCTCCACGTACTCATAAGTTGTAAAACGCTTAGAACACTCTAAGCACTCCCTGCGCCGTCGCACGGAATCTCCATTAGCACGAGTGTCAATTACCTTGTCGTTATCCGCTTTGCATCGTGGACAATTCATAGTTAGAATGTAGTAAAATTCCGGTTCTTGTCATGCTATCGCTCGCATCGTTATAGGATATTAAAATGGAATTCCACTCTTTCATGGTCATCTTTATCTTTTTTTCAAGAACATTTTGCCTGTAGGCCGCCGCACGCCCCAATACCTCAGCGACGGTTGCCAGCAAATCCAAATATTCGGGCAACAGTTTTAAAAAAGGCAAATCACCTTCGGGGCAACCATGTTCACCTTCGGGGCAACCACGGTGAATTGCCCCTACGGTGTTTGCCAAATATTCTTTTTGTTCGTTGCATTTTTCTTTTAAATTATCCATCATTCGGGTTATGCGAATCCAATCAACCTGCGGCGTAAACAGGCTTATGGGCCAGATTTTTGTTATGGAGAACTTGAACATGGAATCGTGCGCAGCGCGCTGGAGCTTTACCAACTCCCGCAAATTAGCGAGCATTGTTTCTTTTAATGAACTCATATTTACAATGTAGAAAGATGCTTCACAATTCTGGGAACAGGCAAAAAACTGAACACGCTGTAAATTTTCAAGTATATTTTTTCACAAAGATTTACGCAAGGAATTATTAATTTTGGCAGGCCCGCCGTGCTGAAAGGCATGGAAAACTTGGCTCCACCGGCTTTGTTCCACAGAATAAACCTGCTGCTGTAATTTTCAAAACCCAGTTCTTTGCATAAAGAAAAAAGTGCTTTGGAGCCATACCACGCAGGCGCAACAAAACCCTGAGCTTCACCGGCATTTAATTTTTGCCAAGCTTGCAAAGCCTCGTGTAGCAGTATCTTTGAATCTTCCTTTGAAAGCCCCGCAAACTCCGCCTCGTAATTAGTCAAACGCAGGGCCATGCGCCCAAACAGGCTTCTTCTCATATTTGTGTCTGCCTTGTGCTTAAAACCATGCAAATGCAGGCAATATCCCTCTTTTTTCCATTCCAAAAGCTGCATTGTGAATTTGCCCAGAGCCTCTACCCCAAGCTCCCCCGCAAAAGGTATTACCATCAAATTCCACTTAATATCGCCGAATTTCCGCAATTCCGCAGCTATCTGCTCAAAATTGCACATCCCTACATCGTGAAATTCATAGACCGGAGAGCAGTGCATCTATCTCGTCTTGGCTCAAAATACCATCTGTTTTTGCCTCTTCATGATGGGGTGGAGGTGAAGCCTGCTGAACCGGAACTGCTGCCGTAGGCATTGCTGAAAAAGCAGGTGGCGCTGTAGATATGGGAGCCGAG
>JGI24695J34938_10000174_pt1 | contig 59663 bp, 44 predicted proteins | sample TergutCo191P3_FD_34938 | JGI IMG/M metagenome (IMG submission 34938)
GTCTTCCGCTTTTATAGCGGGCGGAACAGGATCCATTGACCAGCCTGTAAATACGCTGGATTCACCGCTTGAAAATCTCTGCCCCGGTTCTTCCGGATCATTTGTATGTTTATAGTCCAAATAGCATCCTTTGGTGTTAGGTGACATAATAACATTATGCCCGAGGGAAGCCGCTTTTATTCCGCCCTCATCTCCTCTCCATGACATTACAACGGCGTCATTGGGTAATTTATACTGTTCGGAATCTTCAAGAATTTCATCCCAGCCGATCGCGTTTTTTCCTCTTTCAGCTAACATTTTAATTAGCCTGATTGTTATCCAGCTTTGCAGTTCCTGCGGTTTTTTTAAGCCGAGTTCTTTTAATTTATTTTGGCATTTCGGGCACGCTTCCCAGCGGTTAAATAAAACTTCATCGCCCCCTATGTGAACATATTTTGATGGGAACAGATTAATTAACGCGTCAAATATTTTTTCGAATAAATGAAAAATTCGATCGTTTCCGGCGCATAAAACATCCTCAAAAATCCCGTGGCGTTCTTCCACAGCGTAAGGGCCTCCTGTACAGCCAAGCTCAGGGTATGACGCTAAAATAGCGCTCGCGTGTCCGGGAAGGTCAACTTCAGGAATAACTTCGATGTAGCGGGAAGAAGCGTATTCTATTACTTCGCGGATTTCATCATCGCTGTAAAAACCGCCTGAGGGAGGTTTCCATTTTACCCTGTAATCTTTTCTTAGTGAACCAATTTCAGTTAACAGAGGATATTCCTTAACAAACAAACGCCAGCCCTGATCGTCTGTCAGATGCCAGTGAAAGCGGCTGATATGATGCAAAGACAGGGAATCAATTATTTTTTTTATAAACGGAACGGAGTAAAAATACCGCGAGCAGTCAAGCATAAAACCTCTCCATGGAAAGCGCGGATAATCTGTTATCTCAGCGCATGGAAGCGTAAAAATTCCGTCTTTAAATCCGCTTAATGTCAGCTGACGATATGTTTCCATTCCATGATGCATTCCCGCTTTAGTGCCTGCCTCAACTGTGATTTTCTCTTTTGTTATTATCAACTTGTACGCTTCGCTGTTTTTAATGCCTTGCGCTGATAAATCGCGTTCTATTTTTTCAGCCGCGGGCGGTTCGCCGGAACTAAAAAAACCATCGCTGTAATTGATTGATACAGGCTTGGGTATAATCGCTAATTGTTCTTTCATAAATTTCTCTCTCTTTTTTTAATATTAATCTGAATATTCCAATTAAATTAACTAAAAGTATTCAGTTATGTGCTGAGGCCTCTGTGTGAATACCAGTTTTAATGCTTCAAGATTTTTGTTTACCGTTAAATCTTCGCGGCGCGATCGCAGCGCGTTTTCCAAGGTTCTGTATCCTGTTACAAGCTGCGTTAGCGCCCTGATGCCGCATTGGATGTCCGCTTCTTTGCTTGTTTTTGATACTTTTGTTTCGTTAGGTGAAAACTCAACAAGATATTTCCCGTTGTTAGCTGAAATATTTTCATCCTCCGTTTCTATTATATATTCTCCGTCGCGGTAAGGACGGCGCATAAGTTCAAGCGCTTTTTTTACATTTACAACCCTTGACATATCGCGCGGATCGACGCGCGTTTCTATGTTCCACGCGTCCGATGAAAAATCAAACGGATCGATAAATAAAGGCATATCCCATTTGAAGTTCTCAAATTGCGTTGAAAGACCGCCGACAAGACCGAATATTCCGTAAAGCCCTTTTATATCTATAAAAGCCAGTTCCTTTACATTCATATTATGATCGCCGTCTTCAAACGAATCTTCGTATTTAATATAACTCCGCGCCTTGCCGTTCTCGTCTTTCCAAAGATAAATAAATGATCCTGTCGAATACGGATCTGCTCTTGTAAATCTTTTCCATGAACGGTTATCCGGCCAGTAATCCCTGTGAATTCCATGATTAATATTTTCGATATATGATGAGTGAACTTCCGCGAGAAGCGACGTATCATCGCCTGGAAGTATGTGGATGTATTCGCCTGCTGGTTTTATTTCTAAAAAATCTTTTGTGTTTATGCTTACCTTATTACGCGGGATCGCGATTTCATAGCCGAATTTTCTGTAAAAATCATGGTTGAACGGAGTAAGGCAGGAAAAAACAACGTCTTTCTCATAACATTCCGGGAGAATTTTTTCAAACATTTTTCTTACATACCCGCCATTGCGCGACTGCGGAAGCGTGCCAACGCCTCCAATGCCTGCCATCTTAACGCTGTTAAAGTCATAACGCATAAGATAATCATTCTCAAGCATTCCGGCAAGAAGTTTTTTTCCGTCAAAAACACCCCATGCCCAGTTCGCGGGATGATCCAGAGGGTCTGAATTTTCATTTTCTTTTCCGGAAAAATTTCTTCGCTGATTGTAAACAATCGTATGCAGTTTATGAAATTGAAGTAAATCCTCATTTTCCATTCTTCGAATTTCCATCATATTATTACAATAAATTCGTTTTTATCCGTTGTCAACGGAAATTTTTATCGTTTGACTTTATCATTAAAAATTGTTAAATTTACGTTATGCGTAAATTAAAAGCGGCCGTTATAGGCGCGGGAAGCACATATACTCCTGAGTTAATCCGCGGTTTTATTGACAGAAAGGACAGCGTTAACTTTGAGTCGTTTTATCTTATGGACATTGATAAGCAAAAACTTGATATTGTTGGCGGCCTCGCGAAAAGAATGCTTTTATCAAATGGTTTTTCCGGTGAGATTGTATTAACTTGTGACATTGATCAGGCGATTAAAAACGCGGACTATATTTTCGCGCAGATCCGCGTCGGCGGCATGGAATCGCGTATCCGCGATGAGAAAATTCCTTTAAAGCACAAGCTTTTAGGACAGGAAACAACAGGAGCCGGCGGTTTTATGAACGCGCTAAGGACGATTCCGGTTATGCTTGATATCGCGCGCCGCGTTGAAAAACTCGCTCCCGACGCATGGCTAATTAATTTTTCTAATCCGTCAGGCATTGTCGCTGAAGCGTTAATGAATCACACAAAAATAAAAATGATAGGTTTGTGCAATTGCTTTGTAAATATGAAAGCCGGCATAGCGCGAAACCTTGGCTCTGATAATTTTGATTATGAATACATCGGTTTAAATCATTTGAGCTGGGTAACATCAGTTACTGTAGACGGTAAAAATGTTCTGGAAAAACTTGGAAAAACAGCCGGAGCGAAACTTAAAAATATTCCTGATGTCGATTATGATGATGAGCTTTTAGCCGCTGTTCCCGCGCTCCCTTCATATTATCTGAGTTATTTTTACATGAGGAATCAGCAGCTTGATAAATGCCTTAAAGCGGAAAAGACAAGAGGCGAGCTTTGCGTTGATATCGAAAGTTCCCTTATAGAAAAATATAATAATCCGGAATTAATAGATAAACCAAAAGAACTGGAAGAAAGAGGAGGATCGTTATATTCAACTGCGGCGGTTTCTGTAGTTGACGCGATAGAAAATAATAAAAATGAGCATCATGTCATCTGCGTAAAAAATAACGGCGCGGTTCCTTTTATGGCGGATGATGATGTAGTTGAGATTAAATGTCTTGTAAATAAAAACGGCGCTGCCGCTGTACCTGTTAAGGATCCTGTAAATCATTATATCAAAGGGCTGATGCAGGCAGTTAAGGCATACGAGAAGCTTACGGTTTTAGCCGCGGTTAACGGCAGCAGAAAGGACGCGTTAGCCGCGTTAATGATTCATCCGCTTGTAGGCGATTATAAAAAAGCGTTAGCGGTATTTGACGAAATGGCAAGAGCGAACGCGGAATTCCTGCCAAAAAGCCTGCTTCCTTTAGCGTGAGAAAATAAATGGATTACGCGCTTGGAATTGACGGCGGAGGAACAAAAAGTCATCTCGCGTTATTTGACATGGAAGGCAATCTGGTTGATTTTGGAAAATGGGGTTCATTAAACCATGAGGGAATGAATGGATCGTTTGAGCAGTTAAGAAGCGAACTTGGAAATTTTATTTTTGATATCTTAAATAAAAATAAAATAAAAATTGATAATATAACATCCTCGGTTTTTGGAATGGCGGGCGTTGATACAGAGCCGCAGCATAAAATTATCTCAGATATAATAAGCGGATTGGGTTTTAAAAATTTTTCTCTGTCAAATGACGCGTTTTTAGGAATACCGGCGGGAAGCCCTTCGTGTTACGGCATCTGCGCGATTAACGGAACAGGATGCACAATAGTCGGAGTTAACAGCAAAGGAAAAATGTTTCAAATCGGAGGGGTGGGGTATATATCCGGCGATTTTGGCGGCGGCGGAATGTTTGGAAGGCTGGTTATTTCTACCGTTTACGGCGAATTTTTCCGTAAAGGAGAACCTACGCGCATGACTCCTTTATTAATGGAGAAATTGGGAATAAAAAGCAAATATGATTTTGTGGAAAAAATATATAAAATGTTCGAAGAGCGTACACTTGATTTAAGGGATTTAACAAAACTGCTTTTTGAAGCCGCCAAAAATAATGATAAAGTTTCTTTAGATATTCTGTCCGAATCAGGAAAGAATTACGCGGATGGAATTTCCGCCATGATCGAAGAGCTTGAGTTTGATAAAAACAATGATGATGATCTTTACATAGTATTTGCGGGTTCTATTTTTTCCAAAGGCGAGCATCCTAAAATTATTGATACCATAAAAGAAAGACTCGCTGCCGGAAATCCGCTATTAAAATTTAAATTTAATATTCTAAAAATACCACCCGTAGCGGGAGCCGCGTTCTGGGCTTTTAATAATCTAAATATTAATGATAAAAATAAATATTACGATAAAATACGCTCCCAGCTTGAAAATATAAATTAAATTTTTTTTTATCCCATTAAAACTTCAACTTTACGCGTTTTTCCGCCGCTGTGAGGCATGATTATATTTCCCTGAATTTCCTTCCCGTCAACTTTAATTGTCTTTACTCCGCTTTCAGCGCCGCTGGGGTTTTTTACCGTAATTTCGTATGTTTCTCCGCGGAAATTTCGTATAACAAAAAATTCATTCCAGTTTTTGTGAATCTTCGGGTCTATTTTTAGTCCGTTGTAATCGGGCTGTATGCCCAAAATCCATTCTGTCAGCGATTGATGCATTGTCGGCGCTGTTCCTGTAAGCCATGTGTGTCCGCCCTGGCCAAAACCAAGACCGCCTTTTCCGCGGACATATTCGGGGTAAACATAGGGTTCGCATCTGTAGCGATCCTGATTTTCCGCGAGATTTTCCGGAAGGCATTTTTCATAAAAATTTACAGCGTCTGTTCCGCGGTTTAATATCGCGTAACTCTGCGTAAGCCACGCGTTAAGATGCATAAAAATTGAGCCGTTTTCCTTCATCGCGGGAGGTTCTTTCTCAATGTTCCATGATCTTGAGGGGAGTTCTTCCCGCCGCGCGAGCCCTGAAAAAACCGGGAAGCAGATTTGCGCGCCTGCCTCGCTGTCAAGATATTCTTCCGTTTTTTTTATCGCGATTTTCGCGCGGTCAGCGTCCGCGGTTTCGCAATTCACGCCAAAGATTTGCGGCTCAAGAAAAATTTTAGCTTCTTTGTTTTCGCTTCTGCCAAGGTCTTGTTTTTCTTTTGATCTTGATAAAGCGCGGATATAGTAGCCTTCTTTATCTATCGCGTATTTTTCTAGAGCTTTGTAAATTTTTTCCGCCCGCGCTTTATACTCGTCCGCGAGAGCGCTGTCTCTGCCAGCCGCGGTTAACAAACCGGCTGTGTCAATTAACACTTTGTAAAGCTGCTGCGAAGCCATAACGCTCTCGACATCTTTGTTCCAGTTGCCGCCTGTTCTAAGTTCGTTAAGATCATCGTTCCAGTCGCAGTCTTTCATATATAGCAGGTCATGGTCGCTTCTGTCTGTCCATGCGCGGTCGATGGCTTTTCGCGTGTGTTCTAAAATAGTTCCGTATATTTCTCCTGTTTTTTCATGTACTTCGGCGTAGGAAGCGGTTTCGTCAAGAAAATTAAAATCACCTGTTTCTTTTATGTATTTAATAATCGCCGCCGGAAGCCAAATAGGATCGTCGCATGCCTCTATGCTTTTATTTCCCGGCTGATCGATAAAAAAATTATGATAACAGACGCCTGTTGAAAACATTTGTGACGCGATATGCAAAAGAGCCTTCTTTACAGACTGCGCGTCATACGGAAGATTAAAAACTACATCCTGCAGAATATCGCGGAACCCCCAGCCGTATTCGTATCCTGTGTGGAATCTTGATTTCATTCTGTTAAGGATATACACAACGCGGCATTGATATTGCAGCCATTTAAAACCGCGGTTGATTTTTTCGCTGGGCGTTGATATCGTAAACTGGTTCATCATGCCGATCCACCACGCTTTAACATCAGCTAACATCGCTTCGCGCCTGTCAGCGTCCTGTATAAGATTTATTGTTTCTTTTAGATGAGTTTTTTTATCAAGATAGTAATTTTTTGTTGAACTCGCGATTAATGTTACGGCAAACTCGATTTTTTCTCCAGCTTTCAATGTAACTTTATTGCGGAAAATTCCGCAGGTTCTTTTTAGATACGCCTGATCCGTATTTGAAAGAGCTCTCGCCTCCGTTACGCAAAGCGGATTTGCAAGCGAATGAAACCTGTCTCCTGTAAATCGCTCTTCGCTTGTTTCATATTCTGTTTTTTCATTGTTAAGCGTTGAATAAAACGCGGCGACATTCCCTAGCATTCCGCTGATTTCATCGCGGTTATCATTTACGCTGGTTCCGTGGTTCCTGCGAAAAACAATCGCGTTTAAATCCTTGTCCCACGCGGCTCCGCCGAAAAATCCGTCGTTATCTCCGGCTAAGAGGCGTACAAGAGCGTCGCCCATGTGAATCGGAACAAAAGGATAAATTTCTAGTTCCTTTGTTTCGATTGTTGTGTTTTCGATAATAATATTCTGTATCCACCCGTCAAAATCCTTAGGGACAAACATAGTTTCTTTTGTTTTTATTCCTTTATATTCAGAGTCAAAAATAATATAACCAAAACCTAAAGTTGTTTTAAAAATCTGTTCTTCTCTTCTTAATGGCTGCCATGTGGTTGTAAAAAAATCGCGCGAAGCGGTATCGACAATATAGCAATAACGCCCCCTGTTATCCGCGTCGTTTAAATGAAGCTGCGTATCGACAAATGTATTCTCGTGAGTTCCCCGAACGTCAAATCCGCCGCCCGCGCAGCTGACACCGGAGCAGAATGTTTGCGCGCCGTTTTGTCCCGGCCTTATTAAATAGTGAAGCCAGGGCTCCGGCGTGTATGGATTAAAAACCTCAAACTCATCTTTATCGTTAAATCTTCCGTATTTAGCGGCGGACTTTGCTTCGTATTCTTTCATTTTTACCCCATTAAAACATCGACATCGACTTTGCCGCCTTTCGCGTAATCAAGCGGAATAATATTGCCGCTGATTTCTTTTCCGTTAACTTTTATTGATTTAACGCCTTTTTGTACGCCGTTCGGATTAGTATAATTTATGTTAAATACAGCGCCTCTGAATGTTCTGACCGCGTTGAATTTTTTCCATTCGCCTGATACGCAGGGGTCAATTAAAAGACCTGTATAACATCTCCTTATGCCGAATATCCAGTCAATAAGAACATTTAAGCGAGTCGGCGCTGTTCCTGTAAGCCATGTGTGTCCGGCTTTTCCGTGATCGTTAGACGCGGGTCCGGATACATATTCCGGAAAAACAAAACGCTCCGCGGCGTATAAATAAGGATCGTCTTCGCTCGCGACAGCGGGAAGCGTTTTTATATAAATATCGCGCGCTTCTTTTCCATAACCGAATATACATAAAGACGCTATATACCACGATTCTAAATGCCGAAACTCTCCTCCGTTTTCTTTTTTTCCCGGAGCGTTGCGTTTCCATCCCTGATAATCTTTTGGGATTTTTCCCTGTATCATTGTTTTATCGCCTTCGCAAATCGCGATTCCGTATTTGTCATCAAGATTGTTCTCGCACGCTTTTTTACACGCGTCAAAGCGCGTTTTGTCCGCTATTCCGCTGAAGCCCGCCCACGCGATTGGCTCAAAAAATGTCAGTCCGTCTGTTTTACTGCTTCCTAAATCGGAAGGAGCTTCTTCGTCCAAAAGATAATCCACATCAATGCCGGTGTTTCCGAATGAAAGGCTTTTTAAAACCGCTTTATGATCGTTAGCCGCTACCGCGCGGATATAATTTCCTTTTGCGTCTATGCACCTTTTCTCAACTTCATCTTTTACAATTTTTGCTTTGGCTTTGTAATCGGACGCCAGTTCCTTTTCTATTCCCATAACGCTGAAAAGCTCTGTCATGTCGTTTAACGCTTTGTAAAGCTGCTGCGCCGCCATTGTCGAAACGCTTGTAAAGTTGCCTGAAAGATCGTCATTCCAGTCAGCCATCAGCATATACGGAAGACCGTTATCGCTTTGTTTCCAGACTTTGGATATTGCTGTTTTTAAATGTTCTAAAATCGTTCCTTCTTTCGGCGGCAGATCCTCTTTTTCATCGCAATACGGAACAACTTCGTCAAGGAACGCGAAGTCGCCGCTTTCTTTTATGTATTCAACCGCGGCGTAAATCAGCCACAGCGGATCATCGCAGGTGACAAAATCCTTGTTTCCGGGAGCTGATACATAAAAATTGTGATAAACAAATCCATCGCTGAACATCTGCCGCGCTGTGAATTTTATTAATTCTTTCGCTGGTTTTGTATCGTAAGGAAGCAAAGCCAGAATGTCCTGAAGGATATCGCGAAATCCGTAGCCGTATTCAAACCCTGAATGAAACCGGGATTTCATTCTGTTTAAAAGGGCGACCATCGCGCACTGATACTGAAGCCATTTAAAGGACGGATGTAAAATTTCATCAGATCCTTCAACACTTATTTTTAATTTTTCCAGCTCCGCCTTCCATTCGTTTTTTACTTCTTCAAGGGATTTTTCCGCCGTTCGCGGATTTAATATTTTTTTTAAAAATTTTTTAATTTCTTTTTTGTTATCGCAGTAATAATCTTCCGCGGATGAAACCGCGCTTACAATTACAAGCTCTTTAGTTTCGCCCGCTTTAAGTAAAAATGAATTTTTTATCGATGATAAAGCGGAGCAGTTTTCATGAGCGTCGCGGGAGGGAAGATCCCAGTTTTCTGTAACGGCGGAAGGGTTTCCCATTGAGTTTGAATGATGGCCTACAAACTCATCATAACGAGTCGCGAACTGGCTGCCTGACAGCGATGTTGTGTGAATTAAGAGCTTTCCGAACATGGATTTAATTTTTTCTCCGTCGCTTTCAAACTCGCGTCCAAAGCCGTTGCGCCAAACAACCGCGTTTAAATCCTTATCAATAAGAGAGCCGCCCATCATCAGCGTATTAAAACCGCTGAATTGAATATCGCGCGCGTCTCCTATATTAACAGGATTTACGTTAAACATAACGACATTACGGTCAATGCTTTCATTGTTTTTAATTTTTATTATCTGTACCATCGCGTCATAATTATTGGGAATAAAATTAAGCGTTTCAAGATCAAAGCCGTTATATGAAGTTTTAAATTTTATATAGCCAAAGCCGTATGTGGTTTCAAGTTCCTGATCTTTATTACAGACAGGATACCATGACGATGAAAAATATTTTCCGTCATCTGTGCGAAAATAAGCGTAGTTTCCAAGCATTCTTGTCTTATAAGGATCTTCATGCACAAAACCGTTTAAAATATCTCCTTCCTGAGTTCCGATTCTCGCGAATGATGTTCCGTTATTTGTCATTCCCAAGCATAATGTGTCGATTGGTTTTTTATTTCTTCTCGCGAGAAGCATAAGCCAAGGCTCGCGCGTCATATCGCCGTATTTTTCATTTATTACAACTTCATTATCGCCGTTAAAACGGAACTTGCCGTTGTTTTTTTGATTTCTCATTATTATTCTCCTTGAACGCGATATTTTTGGCAATTAATTATTCGCAATGATGATTATATCACGAAAAATTTACTTGATGTAATAAAAACATAGAGTATAATGAACTTATTATGGATCTAAAAATTTATAATGATTTAACTGGAAAATTCACAAAAAAAATTGAAAATCTCACAAAACAAAAAAAATTTGTTATCGGAAACATTAATAAAGACGCGTCAGAAGCGCGGGAAAAAGCCGCCGCCGCGCTTTTGCGTAACGATTGGCTTTTGGAATATCCCTTCGCTGTCTGCGTTGATATTGAAAAAGCCGTAAGCCTTTATTTGTCGCTAGACGGCGGCAATGAGGAAAAGACAGACAAAGCGTTATCAATGGCGCGCGTTAATTTCATGGGGACAGACGGAGCGCGCGGCAGAGTATCGGCAGAATTAAAAGAAAATGTTTTAATTGATTTTTTTAACGATAACGCGTTCACTCCTGATTTCGCGGAAATAACATCATTCGCTTTTTTAAAACTTCTTTTGGATAATGATATTATCGCGGCAGGCGATACTGTAATTATAGGGAATGACGGACGCGATGAGGCGTATAATTGGGTTTTGAATAACAGCGTAAGAAGCGGTTTTACAAAAGCGGATTTGAATGTTCTTGATTTGGGAGTAGCGCCGACCGCCGTAATTCCGCGGAAAAATTTACAGCTTGGACATCGCGCCGGAGCGTGCCTTACCGCTTCTCACAATCCCTCAAACCAAAACGGGATAAAATATTTTATCGACGGGAAAAAACTAGTTCCGGAAGGCGCGCTTGGCGATTACGCGCTTTCGGCTTATATGTATAATTACAGCTTTATAGAAAAGCTTCCGTTGACAGCTAACGGAAAAATAACGGAAAAAAACGTTACAGAAGACAGCGCTGACTGGATGATTGATGTTCTTGGCAGCAGCATGAAAAACGCGTTAAAGGACACAACATTAATTTTTGATTCAGCTAACGGCGCCAGTGACACTACGGGAAAGCTTGTTTTGGATAAATTAGGCGCGCGATATATCAGCGTAAACGAAAAAAGTGATGGCGGTAATATCAACCGCGGCTGCGGAGTCGCTGAAATCGAAGGAACGGAATATTTTAAAGGCATTGATTATTCAAAACATATTAATACAATTAAAAAAATATTTGATGAGGGCAGAAAATCTTCTGACAATGATGTTTACGGAATAGCGGTTGACGGCGACGGTGACAGGGGTTTTGTTTTATTTTACAGTAAAAAAGAAGATATTGTTTATGTATTAGACGGCGATAAATGCGGATATATCATCGCGGATTATTTAATAAAATCTAAAAATTTAAACGCGAAAGATTTTTGGTTTTTGTCTACAATAGAGTCCGATATTATGACTTCGTCCGAGGCGAAAAAAAATCTGGGGCTTAAAACAGAAATTGTGTCTGTCGGGGATAAATGGATTGGCAATTTTAAAAAGGGAAACGCGCTTGTAGGACTTGAAATTTCCGGGCACGTTATTTTCCCGATAGAAGTGGCGCGTAACAAAACAATGGCGCTTAACGGAACAGCAGCCGATCAAAATGAGAAAAAACAGATTTTGCTTTCCGGAGTCGGTCTTTTAACAGGGCTTATGACAATCCAGGCGATTAAAAGACTAAACTTAAGCGAAGAAAAAATAATCAAACCTTTCGAGCCCGGTTTTTCAAAAACTTACTATATTTTCTTTATTGATAAAACCATGTTTTACAGAGACGGCGCGTTATGGAACATGGATAAAAAGATCGCCGAAGATGAAATAAAAAAAGCGGCGGAAAATAAAAAACTGCCGCGAGCGTCTGTAATAAAATACGAGGATAAAGAAGACTTAAATGTTCTTTATTTGAGCGTTTACCGCGAAGAAGAATTAATCGGGGTTCTTTTTACGCGTAACTCCGGCACAGAGGATAAAAACGCTGTTTATGTAAAAGGGCGCAAAGAGTACGAGGATGTGTTATGCGAAATCGGCGCTAAAATACAGAAGGCGCACGCTCGGGAGATGAAAAACAAAACGCGCGCCGAATACAAATATGAACAGGCGATAATTAATAACCTTGAAATGAACAACGGTAAAACGACTGTCGACAGCGTGTTATCGGATATAAAAGGCGTAAGCGAAACGGACTTATTCAGTGTGATACACGGCCTTAAAAAAGAAGGCAGAATTAACGTCACTGGAAGAGAGATTAATTATTATTTTACCACTAACCACACCAACAACTCGAACTGAAGTACGTGTTAGCGCGGTTCGCGGTAAAAATAGCCTTATCCCTTAACGGCGCCGGCTGATACACCCTTGGTAATCTGTTTTCTGAATATGATATAGAAAACTATCATCGGCGTCATGCCTATAACAAGAGCTGTAAACTGCTTTCCGTAATCTGTCGCGAGCGCTCCGGCGAACATATTGATTCCAAGAGGAACTGTTTTAAGCCTGTCCGCGAAAACAAGTATGTTAATAAGCATAAATTCATTCCATGTTCCTGTTACCTGCAAAATCGCGACTGTTGTCGCCACAGGAGCAGCCATAGGAAGAATTATCGACCAGAAGATGCCAAGATACTTCGCGCCGTCAATACGCGCGGATTCAATTACCTCATTTGGAATGCCTTTTATGTACTCGGTGGCAAGATATACGCCTATCGGAAGACCGATGCCGATATACGGGATAAGCACCCCGAGCCTCGTATTATAAAGCCCTACTGTTCTTATCAATAAAAAGAGAGGTACCATTATGCACTGTAAAGTGATCAATATGCCAATAATAAAACTTCCGTGTAAAATCGGAGTCGTTTTATTTGGCAGTTTCGCGAACGCGAACCCCGCCATAAAACTTAAAAATATTATCGCCACAGTAGTAATCGAAGTGTAAAAAATACTGTTTAAAATCAGCGTAGAGAAATTGGCGTCGCGCCATGTAATTGGATAGTTTCTTACAAACCAAGTTTCCGGGAGAGCCAGTTTGCTTGTAAGCATGTACTCTTGAGTTGATTTAAAAGATGACATTATTACCCAGAAGATAGGATAAATCGCCAGTATAGCGAACAGGACTACAACTATATACATCACAGCGGATGTAACTGGATTTGATTTTCTTATGTCATTCATGTTATTCTCCTGATGAAAAGCGTTTTTCTACAGCTCTTGTCAAGCCGATAAGTATGAAACAAATAATAACCATTATTGTTGAAATGGCGTTCGCGACAGGATAGTCAGGCGCCTGCCTGAAAGCCTTTTTATACATATATATTGAAAGGACACTGGTCGTATCCGCGGGTCTTCCTTCTGTCATTACCCAGATAAGATCAAATGATTTTAACGAACCTGAAATCGCTAAAATCGCGCAGGTTACAATAACGCCTGAGAGCGCAGGTAAAATTATATAACGAAGCGTCTGCCATTCGCTCGCGCCGTCTATCTTGGACGCTTCGATAATTGATACGTCTATCTTTTGCAGATTGGCGAGGAATATCAGCATATAAATGCCTGTATACATCCATAGTATAACTATCAATACAGGAACCATATCAGCGCCGCTTGGAATATACATAGCGTCCGGATTGGATATTTTTTGAATTTCCAATAAAACGCTTTGTGAGCCAAGGAAAAATCTCTTAAAAAGTATTCCTATTATAACCGCGGAAATTACATTCGGAAGGTAAATAACAGCCTGAAAAAAGTCTGTTCCTTTAATTAGCCCGCGGGACAATATGTAAGCGAGGAAGAAACCCAAAGGTATCTGCCCCAAAACAGAAACCAGAACAATAAAAATATTGTTTCTTAAAGCGATATAAAACAGAGGGTCGGAAAAAACGTTTATGTACGCCGCCAATCCTCCAAAACCATGATTATTTAAGTCTAAGATCATTCCGCTGCGGTATGTCGAAAAACTTAGGAAAATCGACGATACCACAGGGAACGCCATAACAAACAGGAACAGAAGCAGGGCAGGCAAAACAAGCGTTGTATAAGCGATTCTTTCTTCCGATAATTTTGTTAAATTACTGCTTTTTATCATACCAAACCCTACCTTCTATTCTTGTTTTTATTTATAACGCCTATTCCGCGTTATCTGGGTAATACAGCTTTGTACGCGTTGTTAGGATTCGCCCTAATATACGCTTCCCACGCTGTTTGAGTTGTCTGCGCAACCTGCGCCGCTGTCTGTCTGCCTAACGCGAGCTGAATTAAACCAGCGTTGATCGGTTCATATACTTCTGATGGCATTACGCCGTCGATAACCGCTGTCGCTGTCTGGAACTGGTTTCCAAGATTTCCGATCGCTACTTGCATCGGTTCAAGCGGCATTGACGCGAAATCAACGTCAGTTCTGGCTGGTGTCGGAGTTCCGCCGCGCTGTGTTCTTAACTGCGATACTTCTCTTCCTGTTAAGTACTTAATAAGTTCCCACGCGAGTCTTTCTTTCTCTGAACCTGCCGGAATTGAAGCGCTCATCGCGTAGCCAACGCCGAGGATTACCGAGCTTGAACTGTTAAGTTTTACGCCAGGAAGATCAATTTCCGGGAATACGCCGATTCTGATGTTTCTCTGTCTTGCCGGAGGAATAAGAGCCTGTCCTGTTTCTTCATCCGTGAGGAACTGACCTACGCGCCAGTCGCCGTCAATATAGTACGCGCCGCGATTGTTCGCGAAAAGCCCGGGACCATCGCCGTAGCTGACGCCTACCGCTTCTCTGGAGATTACGCCGTCTTCATACATGCGTCTGATAAAATCAAAAGCCGCTACAAAGTCAGCGTCTGTATATCTCGCGCGTCCTGTATAAAGTCTTTCCTGCCAGTCAGCGCCCGCGAAACGGCCGATAACCATTGAGAAAAGACAGCTCTGCATTACCCATTCGCTTTCAGCGGGAATAAGAACAGTCTGATAACCAGCGGCTCTGAGTACAGGAACCTGCCTTACAAGCTCAGAATAGTTTCTTGCCGGCTGAAGACCCGCGGCGTTCAAAACATCCATGTTTGTAAAGAAAGCATGGGTTGTTGTGATACCCTGAGGAATCATTGCCATGTAGTTCGCCTGCTGCTGCGCCGGATCCATTGTCATCGGGATAAAATATTGCGCTAAATTATCTCTTCTGATAAAAGGACCAAGGTCTTTTAAAAGTTTCTGATCATGAAGATAGTCTGATCTTCCGGACGGCCAAACATACATTACATCGGGCAGATCGTTCGCGGCGGCGTATGTTCTGAGTTTATCATGAAACGCGTTATCAAAAAGATTTTCTCTTTCGATAATTACATTGTGTGTTCTCTGGAAATTGTTGAACCACATGTCCGCGTCTGCTATCGCGTTTGGCGCCGCTCCGTCCATGTAATAAAGGACTCTCAGAGTCGGCAGACCTGACTGCTGCTGTTGATTTCCGCCGCCAGCAAACAGTGAGCCCGCGATTAATACTGTGAGAACTAACATTCCCACGATTCTCGATTTTGTAAACATCATTATACCTCCTATGGTTATGATTACTTATTCCATGATAACGGTTTTCTGTATAGATGTCCACTTATTTCGTTTAATACCTGTTCTTTGTTTCAAATAACATTATCATTTTTATCGCGAAATTGAGAATTTATTACCGTTTATCGTTAAACCTTCGCTTACACACTCGACTGTGTTTTTGATTTATGTTATATTAAAAGGAATGAGCAAGGTAAAAACGTTTCAGGTTGACCAGAAAGTGGTTTATCCAAGTCAGGGCGTAGGAATTATAAAATCCATCACGCAAAAGAAATTTAAAGATTCAAAAATCCCTTATTATACGATTTATTTAGAAGTAACCGACATGACAATCATGGTGCCGGTTGACAAAGCGGCAGGGCTCGGCATCAGGGCGACTGTTTCAAGGGATGAAGCGCTAAAAGCGCTGGAGCTGATTGGCGAGGATTACGATCCTATTCCCTCAGACTGGAAAATGCGTTATCAGATGAACCTTGAGCTGTTAAAAAAAGGCAGCATCAGGGATATCGCGAGCATTGTGCGATCCCTATATCACCGCAGTAAAGTCAAAGAGCTTCCTATACTTGAACGCAAGCTTTATGATTCCGCGCTCAAACTTCTGGAAGACGAAATTTCCATTTCCCTGCGGAAATCCAAAGATGATGTTTCCAACTTGATTTTCGCGAAATTGGAATTGGAATAAACCGCCTGATTTTTAAATAAACCATGAAAGATAATGAAGACTGCCGGATCGCCGCGATTGTTTTGACCGCGGGATCATCCAGCCGTATGCGCGGTATCAAGAAAGAGTATCACAAGCTCGCGAACGGAATAACAATACTTGAATCATCTGTCAAATCATTTTTTCGCGCGCCTTCCATTAAGCGGATTGTAATCGCTGTAACAGCCGGCGAAGAAAACATTGCCAGAGAGGCTATAGCAGGCGGGTTATTAACTTCGGCGGAAAACTCAAATGATAACGCGCGCGAACCTGAAATAATTTTTGTTAACGGCGGGAATGAAAGGCGCGCTTCTGTTTTTAACGCGCTTTCTGTTCTGCTTCCGTATAATCCGCGTTATGTGCTAATTCATGACGGAGCCAGGCCGTATATAAGCGTGTCTTTAATAGAAAATATCATATCAGCCGTTAAAAAGCGCGGAGCTGTAATTCCGCTGCTCGCGTTAACTGACACTCCCAAAGAAACCGGAATATGGAATAGTCAAAGCGATGAACAAAAAGAAGTCTTTATTAAAAGGCATTTAAAAAGAGCGAATGTGGGAACCGCGCAGACTCCTCAGGCTTTTAAATTCCCGGAAATTTATTACGCGCATAAAAAAGCGGCGGCTGTTAATGAAGAATTTACTGATGACGCTGAAATCTGGGGAAGGTTTCGCGGAAAGGTCGCCGCGATTGAAGGCGATCCCGCGAACAAAAAAATAACTTTCGCGGAAGATTTAGATTTATAATTTTTTTTGTTACGCGGATATTTTTTTTGGAGTAATAATAATGATAAAAGTTATTCTGAATATACGGATATATCGCAAGCGGGGAGTAAATCGGATAACCGCGATGGCGCGCTGTTCCGTTTTAAAACAAGCCCGCCTGTCTTAACTAAAAAGAAGAATAACGCTAAACTCTTGTTATGGAAAAATTGCGCGTACTTATACCGAAAGGAAGAATTTTTGATAATGTCAGCCGTCTTTTTTCTGAGGCGGGATTTCCCGTAACTCTCGCGGACAGAACTTACAGGCCTTCGCTTGGCGCGCCGTGGCTGGACGCCAAAATTATGAAACCGCAGAATGTCGGCGAACTTTTGGAAATTGGCAGCCATGACGCGGGCTTTACCGGCATTGACTGGATTAAGGAAAGCGGCGCGGATGTAATTGAAGCGCTTGATCTTGATTTTGATAAAGTCAGAATAGTCTCCTGTATACCGCAGGAATACGATGAGACGAAATTAAAAAATAAAAAAATTGTTGTCGCTACTGAATATGTTAACATAGCCAGGGAATGGCTTAATGCCTCAGGCTATGATTACAGGATTCTTCGCACATTCGGCGCGACGGAAGTTTTCCCCCCCGATGACGCTGACATGATTATCGACAATACATCGTCGGGGCAGACTCTTAAAGACAACGGCCTTAAAATAACCGGAACTCTGCTTGAATCCTCAACCCGCTTTGTCGTTTCCCGCGCGGCTATGAATAATCCCGAAAAACGCGGCCGCATAGAAGAACTCACGACTCTTTTCCGCGCTGTGCTGGCGGGGCGCGATCGCGTAATGCTCGAAATGAATATACCAAAAGAGCAGTTTGAGTCTTTATCTGATCTTCCGGCTATGCGCAGCCCGACTATCGCGCCTTTATACGGTGACGCCGGGTTCGCTGTTAAAATCGCCGTTAAGAAAAATGAAGTTCCGGAAATTATTCCAAAGCTTAAAAAACTTGGCGCGCTTGATATTGTTGAGTATGATCTTAGAAAAGTGGTTCAATGACGAGTAACAGTTTTTTAGATGATTTTGGAACGTTAAGTGTATAAGGAGCCGTGAATGGAAAGGATAGCGGAAATAAACAGGGAAACAAAAGAGACTAAAATTTATATTAAGCTGAATATCGACGGGAAGGGTGAAACAAAACTTGATTATCCACTGGGGTTTATGAGGCATATGCTCAACACGTTCGCGCGTCACGGGCTTTTTGACATTGAAGCGCGGGCAGAGGGAGACATCGAAGTTGATCAGCATCATCTGGTTGAGGATACAGGAATCGCGCTTGGCCAGTGTTTTGAGAAAGCGTTAGGTGAAAAGCGCGGCATCAGGCGAAACGGCAGCTGCCTGTTTCCGATGGATGAATGTCTTGCCCGCGCCGCTGTTGATATCTGCGGCAGGTCTTTTCTGTATTTTGACGGGCAGCTTTCGCTGTCTCCTGTAATATCAGCGTCAGGAAACGGCTCGCAGTATAAATTTGAGACAAGCGTTATCGAGGATTTCTGGCAGGCTTTTACATGCGCCGCGGGATGCAATCTGCACCTGGAAATTATCCGCGGAAGAAGCGATCACCATAAAATTGAGGCTATGTTTAAAGCCGCTTCCCGCGCGCTGCGCGCCGCCTGTGAATACGATGATCGCGCTAAAGACGCGGTTCCCTCCACAAAGGGAGCGCTGCCGCACTTTAAATCTATGGGAGTTATCGTTTGATTTTTTATTTTTTATCAATTTCTTTACTCCGCGCCTTCGCGTCTTCGCGAGAGGCATTCTGCCGGAAAATTTTATGATAGGCGTAATAAATTACGGAGCCGGAAATCTTGGCTCTGTGATAAACGCGCTTAAAAGATTTTCTGTTAACGCGCGCTTTGTTTCAGGGCCTGAGGAACTAATCCCGTCATCAACGCCGTATGAAAAAATTATTTTCCCGGGAGACGGCCATTTCGCTTCCGCGGTTTTATCGCTTGAAAAATCCGGGTTCGCACCCGCGATAAAAGAATGGATAAAAGCCGATAAGCCTTTTTTGGGGATTTGCGTCGGTTTACAGCTGTTATTCGAAACTTCCGAAGAAGCTCCTCCGGCTGACGGCAATGTTGTAAAGGGGTTATCAATACTTTCCGGGACTGTAAGACGGTTTCCGGGGCGCAAAGTTCCCCAAATCGGCTGGAACCACACATTTCCCCGCGAAAATTCAAAATTATTTAAAGGTTTAAATGACAATTCATTTTTTTACTATATACATTCGTACTATGTCGACCCCAGCGACAAAAATATATGTTCCGCGCGGACTGACTACTATGTTAATTATTGTTGCGCTGTAGAATGCGGAGCGTTATGCGCTGTTCAGTTTCATCCTGAAAAATCCGGAGCAGCCGGGCTGAAACTTTTGGAAAATTGGATCAATATACAGCGTTAATCTGACAATAGAGTTTTTGAGCGTTATACGCCAAAAAATTGGAGATGTTATGCAGGCTAAGCGAATTATTCCGTGTCTTGATGTTGATGAGGGCAGGGTTGTAAAAGGCGTTAAGTTCGAAGGCGTTAAAAATGTCGGCGATCCGCGAGAGCTCGCGAGGCGCTATAATGAACAGGGAGCCGATGAACTTACTTTTCTTGATATTGGCGCTTCTTACAAAAGCAGGGCGACATTGCTTGACGCTGTTCAAAAAGTCGCCGCGGAAGTTTTTATTCCGCTTTGCGTTGGAGGCGGAATCAGAAAATTAGAAGATATGCGCGACGCGATGAACTCAGGGGCGGATAAAGTGTCTGTCTGCACATCAGCGCTAAACCGCCCGCGGCTGTTAAGTGAAATGGCAGGCGCTTACGGCAGCCAGTGCGTGGCGCTTTCTATTGACGCGAAACGGGTTCCGTCCGCTGATGGTAAATTACGCTGGCGCGCGTTCTCGCATGGAGGAAGAACCGATACAGGGCTGGACGCTGTCGAATGGGCAGTAAAAGCTGTAGAGCTTGGAGCAGGAGAAATTCTTTTAAACTCAATTGACGCGGACGGAACCGGATCGGGCTACGATCTTGAGCTTACGAGGCGCGTTTTAAACGCTGTCAATGTGCCTGTAATCGCTTCGGGGGGAGCCGGAACTTTAGAGCAGATCGCGAATGTGCTTTTATCAACCGCGAACACTGAAATGGAAGGCGGCGTATCATCTGACGCGGAATCTCCCGGCGCGGACGCCGCTTTAGTCGCCTCTCTTTTACATTTTGAAAAAACCACAATTAAAGAGATTAAATTATTCGCGCAGTCCAAAGGAGTCCGCGTCAGATGGTAACGTTTGGCGCGTAATATTCCCGCTTTGCTTTTACCTGAACAATTTCTTTTTCCGGATAACGGTACGCTGTCAGCTTGCCGCCGAAAACGCAGCCTGTGTCTACGCAGGAAGTATTATTAATTGTTTTAACTTCCGGGTTTGGAATGTGTCCGTATACAACTAAGGCTTTGCCTTTATAATCATTTGCCCACGGTAAACGCTCAGGAAAACCATATTCATCAGTCTCGCCTGTTGTCTCGCCATAAAGGCAGAATTCCCTGACTTTACCTGATGTCCGTCCGTGGTAAATTTCTTTTAACCCCGCGTGAGACACGACAAGCGCGCCCGCGTCAAATACATAGTGGCTTATTAAAGAATCAAGAAATGTTTTTACTTCCTTCGCGAATTCAGGGCTTTGCTCTTCCAATTGCCGCGCGGTTATGTCAAGCCCATGCGTTAGCTGAACATTTTTTCCGTTAAGTAATTTTAATAATTTTACGTCATGATTGCCGGCGACGCACCACGCGCCGTTTTCTTTCGCCATGTTCATGACAAAGCGCAAAACCTCGATATTTTTCGGTCCTCTGTCGCAAAGATCGCCTAAAAACACGGGTTTTCGTCCATACGGATGTTTGGCTGTAAAATTCTCAGCGTCAACTTCATAATTTAATTTTTCCAGAAGCTCCAGTAACTCATCGAAACAGCCGTGAATATCGCCGATTATGTCAAAGGGGCCTTTCTCTTCTTTTTTATTGTTCCATAACGGCGCGCGGACGATTCGCGCGCTGGCGATTTCCTCCTCGCCTGATAAAACATACACATAACGAAACCCTTCTTTCGCGAGTCCTTCTATTGATTCGCGAAGATCATTCGCCTGCCGCGCGATAATATTCCAGCTGATGTTTCTGTCTCCGCGGCTTTCGCTTCGCTCTTTGATAATTTTTTCTGGAACATTTAACACTATTGCCGCGGCAAGACAATTTTGCTCTCTCGCGAGACGCAGTACGCCAGCGCGGGCGTGTTTTTGTACATTAGTCGCGTCTATTACAGTCAGTTTTCCAAGTTCCAAACGCTTTGAGGCGATGTAATAAAGCGCGTCAAATGCCTGCCGCGTAACCAGCTGATTATTCTCATCATCACAGAGAAGCCCTCTAAAATAATCCGATGATAGAATTTCCGAAGGCTTAAAATGAGTTTTCGCGAAAGTTGATTTTCCGCTTGATGAAACCCCGGCCAAAGCCACAACGCAGAGTTCAGGAATTTCAATTAACGTATCAGGCATAAAGCTAAAGCTCCTCAATGTAAAGATTAAGCCGCGTATTCAACCGTAAAAACCTGATTTAATTCTGCCGGTTTATGATTGTTTTGTAAAGGTCACCCCCTTTTCCCGCTTAATATTCCGATATATAATAAAATTATGGTAATAGCGTCTATTGATATACAAAACGGCAAAGTTGTTCAATTAAAGCAAGGCGAAGAATTAATGCTTCAGCGCGATAACGCGCTTGAGCTGGCTCTGGATTTTGATCGCTTCGGGGAAGTCGCGGTTATCGATCTTGACGCCGCGATGGGGAAGGGATCAAATATAGAAATGATTAAACCGCTTCTGCGAAAAGCGGAGTGCAGAGTCGGCGGCGGTATCAGGACAGCGAAGCAGGCGAAGGAATTAATCTCTCTTGGCGCGCGAAAAATAATTATAGGTTCGGCGGCTTTCAGGAACCCTGAAAAAAAAGGAACCAGCGCGGAGTTTGGTATAAATATTCCCTTTCTTGAGGAAATTTCAAAAAAAATTAGACGGGAAAGGCTTATCATCGCGGTTGACGCGAGAGCGAATTCAAATGGTATAAATGAAATTGTCGTAGACGGCTGGAAGACTTCCACAGGCTTAGTTCTCGCGCAAGCCGCGAAAGAAGCTGAAAAATACGCGGGCGAATTATTATTTACCTGCGTCGAGCGCGAGGGCACGATGACAGGCATCAATCTTGAGGCTGTCCGCGAACTGCGGGAAGCGGTATCATGTCAAATAACAGCCGCCGGCGGAGTGTCAACGTTAGATGAAATTAAGACAATCGCTTCCCTTGGCTGCGATGTCCAGCTTGGCATGGCTCTTTATACAGGAAAAATTAAACTGGATGACGCTTTTATATCTTCGCTAAACTGGAAAAAAGGACAAAGCCGCGGGGATGTATCTTCCTCTTTAAGCCAAAATCCTCCGCGCGACGCCGCGCTGCTTCCTTTGATTGTTCAATCGCCTGACGGACAGGTATTAATGACAGGCTTTACAGATGAAGAAGCGTTAGCTGAAACATTCAGGCGCGGCAATGTTTGTTTTTTCAGCCGTACGAGAAACAAACTTTGGATGAAGGGAGAGAACTCAGGCAATATTCTCAAACTGATCCGTCTTCGCGCCGATTGTGACCGCGACGCGCTGCTCGCGATCGCCGAGCCTGCCGGTCCTGTCTGCCATACAGGCGCGTGGTCATGTTTCGGGGTGAACAGGGAATATTCTCTTGATTATCTGCATAGCGTCATTACAGAACGTTTTAAAAACCCCGCGCCCGGTTCTTACACCGCGTCGTTAGATGACGATCTTGTCCGTGAGAAAATTTTAGAAGAAGCCAGGGAACTTTGCGAAGCGAAATCCCGCGATGAAATTATCTGGGAAGCCGCGGATCTTTTGTATTTTACAACAGCGCTTGCCTCCCGCGCGGGCGTTAAAACGCGGGAAATTTTTGATGAGCTTGATCGAAGGAATAAAACAAAGTGACAGGCGCGGAATTTTTTTTTCAAATTAGGAACGCGCTGCTATGAGTTTATATTGGAATACAAGAACAAAGCATATTTCCCCGTATGTGCCGGGTGAGCAGCCAAAGGATAAAAAATTTATCAAACTTAACACAAATGAAAATCCTTATCCGCCTTCTCCCCTGGTTATTAAGGCGATAAAAGACGCTTCTGATGATAATCTGCGCCTTTACCCTGATCCTGAATGCTCAAAGCTGCGGGAGGTCGCCGCTTCGCGCTGCGGCGTAAAGCCGGAGCAGGTATTCGCCGGAAACGGCTCTGATGAAATCCTCGCGTTCGCGTTCGGCGCGTTCTTCGAAAAAACCATTCTCTTTCCTGAAATTACTTACAGTTTTTATCCTGTTTACGCGGACCTTTGGGATATTCCGTACAGCATGATTCCGCTTCGCGGCGATTTTACAATCAATATTAAGGATTTCAGGATACCCTCAGACGGCGTCGTTCTCTCTAATCCAAACGCTCCTACAGGAATCGCGCTCGCGTTAGATGACATTTTATCGCTCGCTGAGTTTACAGGAAGATTAAATAAAGTTTTAATTGTCGATGAGGCTTATATCGCTTTTGGCGCGCAGTCGGCTGTAAACCATATTGACAAATTTCCCAATATGCTTATAACGCGTACTCTCTCAAAATCAGCTTCCTTAGCGGGTCTGCGCGCCGGTTACGCGATTGGAAGCGCCGGATTAATTGAGGGGTTAAGAAGAATCCGCGATTCCTTTAACTCATACACATTAGACAGACTCGCTCTCGCCGGGGCTGAAGCCGCTGTCAAAGATGAAGCTTATTATAACGATGTTAACAGCAGGGTAATCGCCGCGAGAGACCGCGTAAGCAAGTCCTTAAGCCTTATGGGTTTTCAGGTTTTGCCCTCCAGCGCGAATTTTATCCTTATTAGGTTTCCGGGTCTTAGCGGCGGAGAGTTCTTTCTTAAATTGCGCGAAAAGGGTATACTGGTTCGTCACTTTAATAAAGATAAAATCGCGGATTTTCTGCGCGTCAGCATCGGATTAGATGAAGAAATGGATATTTTTTTAAGTGTATGCAAAAACATATTAGGAGAAAATAATGAAAATCATTAAAAGCGAAGAATTCGACAAGTATTGGAAAAATGAAAAAAGAAGAAGTGAGGATCCGGCAGCGGAAAAAGCCGTAAGGATGATAATAGACGAAGTTCGCTCAAAAGGAGACGCGGCTGTTAAAAAATACGCCTTAAAATTTGATAAATCATCGCCCCAGAAGCTTGAGGTTCCCATGGAGACCGCGCAAAGGGCTCTCATTGATTTACGCAAAACCAGTCCTGAGCTTGTAGAATCGCTTGAGTTCGCGGCGAAAAATATTCTGCGCTTTTCGCGAAAACAAAAAGAACAATTTTCGGATTTTGAATTTGAAATGACTGACGGCGTTATAACAGGTCAGAAAATCATTCCTGTCGCCGCCGCGGGGATTTACATTCCGGGCGGACGTTTTCCGCTTTTTTCATCGGTTTTAATGTGCGTGATTCCGGCGTTATGCGCGGGAGTTGAGGAAGTTATTTTAGCCTCTCCCCCGACGGAAAACGGGCTTCCTGACAATAAAACTCTCGCGGCGATCGCCATTGCCGCTGAAATTTCAAATAACGATAATATCAGGATTTTTTCAATGGGAGGCGCTCAGGCAATCGCGGCTTTGGCGTACGGCACTGAATCGGTTCCGCGCGTTGATATAATTACAGGGCCCGGCGGCAAGTTTGTCGCCGAGGCAAAAAGAATTGTGTTCGGCGATGTGGGAATCGATTTTACCGCGGGACCTTCGGATATTCTTGTAATTTCTGACGGCGCGGAGGGCGGAGAGGAATACGCCGAAATCGCCGCCGCGGATATGCTCGCGCAGGCTGAGCATGATCCGGAAGCGAGAGCGAGAGCCCTTGTCCCAAACAGAGGATACGCCGATAAAATTAACGCTGTCCTTGAACGGCGGATTCTCGCTCTTCCGACCAAAAAAATCGCGCGCGCTTCCTTAAATTCAGGAAGCCTTATAATTGTGTATAAAACAAAAGAAGAGGCGATCCGCATAGCGAACACAATCGCGCCAGAACATCTTGAGCTTCATATAACAGGAGCTGAAAGCTGGGCGCCTCTTTTAAAAAATTACGGCTCTCTTTTTATCGGCTCTCTTTCCGCGGAAGTTCTGGGCGATTATACATCGGGATTAAATCACACATTGCCGACTCAGACCAGCGCGCGCTATACAGGAGGCCTTGGGGTGCGCCAGTTCCTAAAGACTGTTACAACCTTAAGCTGCGCGCGCGGCGAGGGATTTGAAAAAGCGCGTAACGCCGCCGAGGTAATCGGCAGGTCAGAAGGGCTTGAAGGCCACGCTCAGAGCGCGGCGATCAGAAAATAAATAAGGGGGTGTTATGTTAAGAATCGGAATCGCCGGAGCCGGAAACATCAGTAAGATTTATCTTGATAATCTTACGGGAATGTTCGCGAAGCAGGTAAAGCTTACTTCCATCGCGGATATTATTTTTGAAAGAGCCCAGAAGGCGGCTTCTGAATATAAAATAAAAGCGTTTGACTCATTAGGCGCGATGCTTTATGACAATGACGTTGATATAGTTCTTAACATTACGCCGCCCGTCGTTCATTATGAAATCGCGCTTGAGGCTGTAAAGGCCGGAAGGCATGTTTACAATGAAAAACCTTTATGCACAAAACGCGAAGACGCGGCGGTTTTACTAAAAACAGCCGCTGAAAAAGGAGTAAGAGTCGGCGGCGCGCCTGATACTTTTCTTGGCGCGGGAATGCAGACCTGCCGCAAGCTGATTGACGACGGATGGATAGGCGCTCCTGTCGCCGCTACGGCGTTTATTATGAGCCGCGGCCCCGAACACTGGCATCCGTCTCCGCGTTTCTTTTACAAAGACGGCGCTGGTCCCATGTTTGATATGGGGCCTTATTACATAACAGCGCTTATAAACCTGTTAGGTCCTGTAAAGAGAGTCTGCGGAAGCGCGAGAATCAGCAATCCGACGCGCGTAATTACAAACCAGATTCAGTACGGCGAGATTATCGATGTGGATGTTCCGACGCATATCGCGGGCGTTCTTGATTTCGCCTGCGGCGCTATTGGGACTTTAATCACAAGTTTTGATGTTTATTCGCACTCGCTTCCGCGTATAGAAATTTACGGAACAGACGGCACCCTTCAGGTTCCAGACCCAAATACCTTCGCGGGTCCTGTGCTTGTAAGGCGCTTCCGCGAGGAAAAGTGGTCGGAAATTCCGCTGCTTAAAAAATACCCCGATAACTCGCGCGGACTTGGACTTACCGACATGGCGCTGGCGATAGAAGAGGGCAGACCCGGCCGCGCTTCATCTGAGCTTACATATCATGTTCTTGAAACAATGCACGGCATCCACGACGCGTCCGCTTCGGGAAAATATTATAAAATGAAATCGAAGTGTAAAAGACCCGAAGCGTTCTGATAATTAAATTTATTTATTTCTCGCAGAGCCGCTAAGACGCAGAGTTGTTGTTTGTGGTAAAAAAAACCTGCGCAGCGAAACTACGCAGGTTAATCATTTAATCTTTTAAGAATATCAAACTTTGCCGCGTTTGATTTTCTTTGTTGTTGTCATTTCCATCGCCTGATCCAGAATTTCGAACTTGTTGATTTTCTGATACGGCTGGAGCCTTAAGTTTACTTCCTTGATGATTTCGTCAATTCTTGTTTTTACTTCTTCTTTGGAAGGAGTCTCTCCTTTCGCGTTTTTAAATTCCTGATTCGGATACACAAGAGCTTCGATTCCTTCTGTTTTCATTTCTTTGTCAATCAGATATCCCTTTATCAATATTTGCTCAATTTCGTCAAACAGCTGGAATTCGTTTTCGATTTCCTCAGGGTAAACATTCTTGCCGCCTTCGGTTACGATCATGTTTTTCGCGCGGCCTGTCAGATACAGATAATTCTCGCTGTCCATGTAACCAAGGTCGCCTGTTTTTAAATAACCGTCGGATGTGAACGACGCCGCGGTTTCTTCGGGCATATTGTAATAACCGAGCATAACCATCGGGCCTTTAACGATTACCTCTCCGATTCCGCGATCATCCGGATTGAGAATCTTCATATCAACCTGAGGACACGGGCGACCGACGCTTGTTTCTTTGTACGCCTCAACAGGGTTGATTGTAATAATCGGCGATGTTTCCGTAAGGCCGTAACCCTGAACAAAGTCAATGCCCAGCTGATTGTATTTCCTAAATACGCGCGGCGAAAGAGGACCGCCTCCTGAAATACAAATACGGATTGTTGAAAGGGACGCTTTGCTAAGAACGGACTTGAACATTTTCTTTCCGGGATTTACTTTAAAAACTTTTTTTATAGCGCCTGAGATTCCCATCATGCAGGAGATAAGGCCGTAGACGACAGGACCTTTCGCTTTTATGCCGCGCAAAATCCCGGCGAGAACTTTATTAAACAGCATAGGCACGCCTAAAAGCATCGTTACTTTCGCTTCTTTTAAATCCTTTAAAATCTGGCTTGTTACCATTTTTTTGCCGAACACAACTTCCGCGCCGACTGATATTGTTTCGATAAAAACAGCGAGCATTGTATACGAATGATGAATAGGCAGAATCGCGTAAAAAACATCAGTATGTAAAACAATAAGCGGAGTTCCCTGCGCGAGATATACATCCGATACAAGATTTCTGTGGGTAAGCATTACTCCCTTTGGAATTCCTGTTGTGCCGGAAGTGAAAAGAATCGCCGCGAGGTCTGTCTCAACAGCCTGTTCTATTTTAGCCTGAGGTCCGTCAAGGTCGTAAATATATGTTCCGATTCCTTTTTTTACCGAGATTACTTCCTCAAGACCGCAGGGTTTTCCCGCGTAGTAATCGTATTTTTCCTCATCAACAAAAAGAATACGGGAACCTGACGCTTTTAATAAAGAATCGGTCTCCTCATTTTTTAACTGATAATCGATAGGAACAATGACAGCGCCCGCGAAAAGCGCGCCAAGATACGCGACTGTCCATTCCGGCAGATTTTTCGCTGTGACAGCCACTCTGTCTCCGCGTTTAATGCCTTTGCTATGAAGCCATCGCGCGACAGCCTCGATTTTTTTTAATGATTCAGTATAGTTCAGGCTGATCCTGTCCGGATCGTAAATTGTAAAACAAGGACGTTCGGGATAACGGGAAGTTGTAATTTTAAACATTTCCGGCAAGGTAGGCCATTGTCCGGTGAAAATTTTACCGCGGTAATCTTCTAAAAACCCCCAGGTATTAATGTAAGGGACTGCCATAAAAATCCTCCAAATTTTCAATTAGATTTTTGGGTATAATTCTACCCTTGTTGTTTAAGACACATAAATACGTTATTAGTTGCGTTCAATTTGACATATTTTGAATATTTGTTCAAGGAGGCGCGGATTATTTTTTCATTTCTGAGCTGACGGCGCGGCGTTTCCACCATAAAAACCATAAAAAGGCGGCGATGAGGCGTAAAATAAAAATAATCATCAATGTGTGCCTAAATCCGTTTAAATCCCCGCCTAAAGCGTGATAGAGCGCGACGCCCGCTACAGGCATTACCGAGTTGGATAAACAAAGCAGGCTTGAGAAAACCGATATATAAAAACTGACGTTTTTTTCATCAACAGAAAGTAAAATACATTGATATAAATTCAATGTAACAGTACAAAAAGGAATATGCGCGATTGTATGCAAAATTATAAACAGATGCGGCGCTAAAGAAAGAGGAAGACTGACCGAAATTGTCATAAATAATGGGCACAGGCTTAAACCTATAATGCCAAAAATAAAAGGCAGCGTTACCCCGCGGCGTTCGTTTATCCTGCTCCAGAACTTTATTGTTAAAAGCTGAATTAAAGCCGCGCCTAAATTTACAAACCCAAGCTGAAGCTCATTCATTTTAAGGTATTGCACCTGCCCGATAAAATACAGCGTCCAGTCAAAATGCCATGTCATATGAAAAAAAAGCGCGGTAATTGTAAATATGATAAATTTTTTATTTATTAAAAGGTTAACCGCGGCGTTTTTTATTTCCGATAATTTTAGCCGCATCGGGGGTTCTTTTCGCGCTGTCTCATAATTGTTTTCGCGGATTTTGCGGATTCTCTTGAAATTTAACACCGCGAAAAAAAACAATAAGACAGCGCCTGTAAAAAACGCCTGATGCGCGATAATTTTATTTCCTACGCTTTTTATGTTTGTAAGTATCGCTCCGACAAGAAGCGGAATCATCATGCTGATGATTAATGTTACGCGCGTTCGCAGCGTCAGCACTTTGTTGCGCGTATCCGCTTTGACAACGCCCGGGAAAAACGACTGCCACGCGATATTGTATAAAGCGATCGCGCTTCCTGTCAGGGCAAGCGATCCTAAAAAAAACTGAATTGAGTAAATTTCCGTAAACGGAGATATCGCGCACAGAAAATATCCAAACATTACAATCAGCATCATTGTTATCGCGGCGCGTTTTTTATCGCTGAGGCTGTTCATTAAAAGCCCGCCCGGCACCAGCACAAGCAGAGTAAAAAAATGAGGAAGGAATTGAACCAGACTAAGCTGAAAATCATCAGCGCCTAAACGAACCGCGAATAAACTGTAATTACTGTTCGCTATATTAACCGCGCTAGCCGCGAGCAGCCCATCCATTATGTAGCGGATAGCGGCAGGATTAGTTTTGGCTAATTTTTTTACTTTTTCCGGGAGGTGTTTTATCAGTGACGCCATTTTATGTAAAACCTATGTCAATAATAGTGTAAAATCGCGGGAGCGTCAAATATGATACTGATTTTTTTCATTTTAAATGTTATATTATTGAATATGAAACGATTTGTTGTTAACAACGCTGTATTTATCTATATTATTATACTTTCTGTTATTTTGATGTCCTGCGCGTCAAGGATTGAAGGTTCGCTTGCCGCTGACGGTTCCGCGGTGATGAATGTTAACGTGTCTTTAGAGCCGAGAATGGCGACGCTTATCCGTTCGCTCTCCGCGGCGGGCGGCAGGCAGGATGGATTAGTTCTGGACGGTCCCGCGATTTCACAGTCAATGTCCCGCGCTCCGGGTGTCGCTTCCGCTTCGTTAAGAAACACTAATCCTGTTTCAATCGAAGGGCAGGTACGCATTTCCCGCGTAAACGAATTTTTATCGCCCGCTGTTGGAACAAGCGCGCAGGGAAATTTTATCACATTCGAGCAGAGAGCGTCAGGCGGCAGGAGTACCATCAATATTAACCTGCAAAACGGACCTGTTTTGCTTGGGCTGTTATCTCCTGAAATTTCCGATTACCTTCAGGCTCTTATGGCGCCTCTGGCTACAGGCGAGCGCATGACAAAAAGCGAATATCTTGATCTTGTCGCGGTTTTTTATTCTAGAGCTTTAAGCGACGAGATCGCGTATTCAAGGATTCACGCTTTTATCGAATTTCCGGGAAATATCACCACAATCAGAGGCGGCAATTTTTCCGGGCGCAGGGCTGTTTTTGATATTCCTCTTCTCGATCTGCTTGTAGTTGAAAATCCTTTAATTTATGAAATTACATGGAATTAATTAAAAACTGTTAACTTTTTTTTATTATCATGTTATAAATATTACAATACAATAATTATTAAAAACGGAGGATATTATGGGGTTATTAAAGGCGTTAGGCGGAGCCGTAGGCGGAGTACTCGCGGATCAATGGCTTGAGTTTTTTGTCTGCGAAAGCATGGACGCGAATGTTCTTGCCGCGAAAGGCGAAAAGCGCGTAAGTAAAAGAAGCAGCAATACAAAAGGCGAAGATAATATAATCTCTAACGGCTCCGGAATTGTCGTAAATAAAGGACAAGCTGCCGTTATTGTAGATAACGGACGTATTATGGAATTCTGTTCTGAAGAAGGCCACTATACTTACGACCAGTCCAGCGAGTCAAGCGTTTTCTTCGGCGGGCTTGGAAAGGGAATTCTCGGTTCGATAATGAACGTAGGCGAGCGCATAAAATACGGCGGAAGCCCCGGCAAGGATCAGCGCATCTATTATTTTAATACAAAAGAAATTATGGGAAACAAATACGGCACGCCGAATCCCATTCCGTATCTTATTGTAGATCCGCATATTAATCTGCGCCTTACCATAAGCCTTAGGGCGAACGGTGAATATTCATACCGCATGATGGATCCCGTTTTATTCTTTTCCAATGTATGCGGAAATGTTACTGAAAATTATACAAGAGACGCGATAGACAGCCAGCTTAAAAACGAAATCATCACTCAATTGGGACCTGCTTTAAAAGAGCTTGGCAAAAACGTTGAGTACCACGAACTGTCGTTCCACACCGCGGAGTTAGCTGATATTTTAAATAATCTGCTTTCAAGCAAATGGAGAGATAACCGCGGTTTAGAGATTGTCAACTTCGGCTTTACATGCACGGCTTCCCCGGAAGATGAAAAGAAAATTAAAGACCTTCAGGCGTCCGCTGTTATGCGCGATCCTACAATGGCGGCGGCTTCTTTGGTCAGCGCGCAGGGCGACGCGATGCGCACAGCTGCGGGAAACACCGCGGGCGCGATGACAGGTTTCATGGGAATGGGCATGGCAGGTCAGGCAGGCGGAATGAACGCGCAGTCGCTTTTCGCGATGGGACAGCAGCAGCAGCCTCAGCAGGCGGCGGCTCCCGCGCAGCCGGCAGCCAGCGGCTGGACATGCGCCTGCGGCAAAGCGGGCAACACAGGCAAGTTCTGCGCGGAGTGCGGACAGCCTCAGCCAGCCGCGGGCTGGACATGCGCGTGTGGTCACGCGGGCAACACAGGCAAGTTCTGCGCGGAGTGCGGCAAGCCGCAGCCTGCGGGAGATTGGATATGCTCATGCGGCAAAACGGGAAACACCGGCAAATTCTGCGCCGAATGCGGGAAATCCAGATAAGCGCCGCCCGCGTTACGCGTAAAAATTTATCATGGCAAGGATTTAATTATGGAGTTGAAAGAATATAAGTGTCCCGCGTGCGGCGGCGCTGTAAAGTTTGACAGCGCTACGCAGAAAATGAAGTGTCCGTTCTGCGATACGGAATTTGAGATGGCGGCTTTGGAGCAGTACCAGAAGGAAATCGCGGTCGCCAAGGAAGACACTTTCAATCTGGATGGGCAGGGCGATTTAAAAGAATGGGAAGAAAGCGAGCTTAATGATTTAACTCAAGGATCGTGTCCTTCGTGCGGGTCGGAGCTGTTAGGTGATAAAAACACGGCGGCGATGGTCTGCCCGAATTGCGGGAACACTCAGATAGTCCTGCGCCGCCTGACAGGGCTTTTAAAGCCTGAATATGTTATTCCTTTCAAGCTTGATAAAAAAGCCGCGACAGAAACGCTTAAAAATTTCTACAAGAATAAAAAACTTCTTCCGGATTTGTTTACAAGAAACAACAGGGTTAATTCCATACAGGGCGTTTACCTTCCTTACTGGCTTTTTGACGCTGACGCGACGGGGCGAGTAACGTACAAGGCGACTAAAACAAGCGGATGGGCGGACGCGAACTATACGTATACTAAAACTGATTTTTACTCCGTTGTGCGCGAGGGCGCGATGCAGTTTGAAAAAATCCCGGTGGACGGCTCGGAAAAAATGGATGACAGCTACATGGACGCTATTGAGCCTTTTAACTACGCGGAGCTAAAAGATTTTCAAACAGCGTTTCTTTCCGGGTACGTAGCAGAAAAATACGATGTAGAAGCGGAAAACTGTAAAGACAGGGCGGTAAAACGGATCAAATCAACAGTAGAAACAGAATTCAGAAAATCAGTAACAGGATATCAGACTGTTACAAAAGAAAATTCTTCTGTTAACGCTGACAGTAAAAAAATCAGTTACGGTTTGTTTCCGGCATGGGTTTTAAATACAAAATACAACAATGAAAATTACCTGTTTCTCATGAACGGACAGACAGGTCAGCTTGTCGGAAAGCTTCCATCGGATAAAGGCAAAGAATGGAAATACCGTCTTCTTTATACAGGCATCATCGGAGCGATTTTTACGGTGATAATTCAGCTGATGCGAATATTTTTATAGAGGTTTTTATCATGAAAAATATTAAAGCAAAAATTACAAAAAAGCTAAATAAGAATCTTTTTAAAATATTTTTATTTCTTTTTATTTTTATTCTCGCCGTACCTGTTTTTTCTCAAAACAGAGTTGTGGATAACGCGGGTCTTTTGAGCCAAAACGAAATCCAGCGCCTTACAAATTTAATTTCATCGATCGCTTCGGAGCATAATTTTGATCTTGTTATTGTTATAGAGAACAGCATTGGTGATACAACCCCGCAAACGGAAGAAAGATTAGTTCAGGCATACGCGGATGATTATTTTGATTATAACGGTTACGGCTACGGTGAAAACCATGACGGCTGCCTTTTATTACATGTTCTTGATGTCAGGCAAATTTATCAAAGCACATCGGGAAGAGGCATTCCGTTATTGAGTCACTCGGCGGAAAACAGGATTTATGACACCATTATTCAACACTTGAGATCGGAAAATTATTTCACGGCTTATAATTCATTTTTAACAAATTGGAATCAAATTCTTATTAACGCCAGTCAACCCAGAATTAACGCTGTACAGCGGTACCATGTAGTGTTCCTTATTGTCGCGTGGCTTATCGCGTTTTTAATCAGCTTAATTGTCGTCAGTTCTATGAAATCAAAGATGAACAATGTTTTAGCGAAAACGCAGGCGGCGGGTTATATTGTTCAGGACAGCCTTAAATTCAGCGTAAAAAACGATCAGTTCCTTTACAGCACTGTCGCCAAGGTTCCGCGCGCGAGCTCAAGTTCTTCGCAGGGAGGAGGCGGCAAAGGCGTCGCCACGCGCGTCAGTTCCTCAGGCAGAAGTCACGGAGGCGGCGGCCGTAAATATTAGTATGAAGAAATCTTCAAAATGGATTTTATTCTCCGTATGCATGGCGGCATTTGTTATTTTTGGGCTTTTATGTCTTTTCAATTTAGATGTATTCGGGATGAAGCCGTTCCAGAGAACCACATTTTTTTCCGCGGCGGCGACAGCTAAATTTGAGAAAGACGGAAATCTATATGTTATTGATAACGGTTCTTTTCGCCTTATCAGCATGGAACCAAACGGTAATATACGCTACACAATCGAGATTGATAAATTTGACGAGTACTTACGCATTGTGGATTTCGCGATTGACGAAGCGGGAAATCTTTATGTTTACGCGATAGAAGCCGAGTATGACGCTTTATTGACAAAGCGCGATATAATCAGAAAGTACGACAGACGCGGGAATTTTGTAAAAGATATTTTAAGCATCAGTTATGATGATGTTTACAGCAACCCACGCCTTTTTTATCAGTTTGGATCGTTTTGGTGCGAAGACGGCATGTTGACCTTCTCACGTACCGAAAAAGATAAAGTTACGCTGTACTACTATGATACATTCCGCGAAGGGATGGAAACATCGGTTCTTTATGAATACCTTCCCGGCGTCCCGATTGATGATTTTATGGTAGCGCAGCTTGTTCTTAAAGATTTGCGCAACTACGCGTATGTCCTCCGCGACGGCGATATATACGAGGTGAAAAATGGCGGATATCCCGTTCTCCGCGCGTCCTGCGACTGGACAATCAATTCCGGGGGAATTATTCCCTGGTTTATTTTTTATGACGTAAATGATCAGCTTGTGTTTTTTGATATGGCTTCCAACGCTTTATTGCGCATAACGGATTACGGATTTCAACATGTTATCCCCGAAAGATTTTTCAGACAGCTGCAGATTAACGGCGAAGAGCCGGCTTTAAAAGGTTTTGGTTTATATAAAAATACTTACGCCGGGGTTTTTGGCGATGTAGTATGGATGTATGACGGCCTTGAATTTACAACATATGACGGCGATCTTCTTCTTCCGCTTTCAGAAAGATTGCGCGTAATAATAATTCAGATATCAATGGCGCTGGGAGTTTTTTCTTTTATCGCCGGGCTTTGCGTTCTTTTTATCGGAATCCTTGACGGTTATATTTCGCTTTTTATCAAGATGACAGTGATCATTATACCCCTGTTGATTATCGCGTTTATCATCGTGTTTACGCTGACGTTTAATATAATGACAGAACATCTAAACAATTCGCTTTATAACGAGATGACAGGGCTCGCAGTTCTTTCCGCGAAGTCAATAAACGGAGACGATCTTGATAAAATAAATTCCATCAAGGATGTTCACAGCGAAGAATACAAAAGGCTCGCGAGGCAAGTTAAGGAAATAGTCGGGTATAACGCGAATCCGTGGAACCAGGCTTATTACGCGGCTTTATATAAGGGAAGCAATTTTGAATATATCGTCGTGATTTCCGAGGAAGAATGGAATCTCTTCCGCACTGACGAGCCGACAACAGGAGATGATTTATTAAGATTGATGAGAGGGGAGCCAAACGTAAGCACTTCCGAGCTGTTTAACGGAACATGGACTTTCGCGAACATCCCGGTGTACAACTCAAGCGGGAGAATCGCGGGAAAGCTTGAAATCGGCGTTGATATGACAGGACATGATATAGTAAGCGCGATGCTTAAAAGGTATGTCGCCTACATTGTAGCTTTAATCTGCGTGATAATTTTAGCGGCTCTGTGCGTTTTAATTTCGGTGATTATTAAACGGCTGTCCGCAGTCGGAAAAGTTTTGAATAACATAGCAAGCGGCGATCGCAGCGCCCGCGTTTCCTATGTCGCGCGCGACGAACTTGGCAGGGTAAGCAAAGGACTTAACAATATGGCGGAAGAGCTGCACCGCCAGTTTGATCGCATAACGCGCCTTAATGAGTCTACGATCCGCTTTGTGCCTTTGCAGTTTATGGAACACCTTGGCGTTTCTGACATTACAAAAATGAAACTTGGCGATAACGTGCAGCGCGATATCAGCGTTTTATTTTTTGATATCCGCTATTTTTCGATTAATTCCGAGATGATGACTGCGCGCGAAAATTTTGTTTTAATCAACGAAGTTCTCGGCATCGCGGGACCCATTATAAGAAAACATAATGGTTTTGTCGATAAATATATCGGAGACGCCGCGATGGCGCTGTTTATAAACGGCATAGACGCAACGCGCGCCGGCATTGAGCTTTATCAGAAAATCGTTGTTGACGAAGAATCAAAAGTTAAAATCGGAGTGGACGGCATTAATATTGGAGTAGGCGTTCATTCAGGTTCTGTCATGATGGGCATAGTCGGCGAAAACGAGCGTTTATCAAGCACAGTAATTTCAGCTAACGTAAACCTCGCGTCGCGCGTGGAAAGCCTTACAAAGCAGACAGGTTCAGGGCTTTTGATTACGCGCGACACTCTCAATCAGCTTTCGGGATACGAAGAAGAATTTACATACAGGTTTATCGGCATGGTGCAGGCGGCGGGCGTTAACGAAGTAGTCGGGTTATTCGACATTCTTGACGCTCTTTCCCCGAAAGAAAAAAAGATACGCCTTGCCACAAAAGCCGCTTTTGAATCAGGGGTGCGGAAATTCCACATGAAAGATTACGCCGCCGCCATCCAGCGCTTTGAAAAAGTTGTCACAGCGGACCCGTCTGACATTTGCGCCTCGCTCCACCTTGAAGAAGCCCACAAGCACCTTCAAAACCCAAGCCTTCCCAGCGTCTTTGTGTTTGATAAAAAGTAACAGGCGTTTTTTACTCGTCGCGGCTTTTTAACACAGCTAAAAACGCGCTCTGCGGAAGCTCCACATCGCCTACCATTTTCATGCGTTTTTTACCTTCTTTTTGCTTCTCCAAAAGCTTGCGTTTGCGCGTAATGTCTCCTCCGTAGCACTTGGCAAGCACGTCCTTGCGCAGCGCGTTTACAGTTTCGCGCGCGATTACCTGGCTGCCTATCGATCCTTGAATCGGGATTTTAAACTGCTGGCGCGGAATTTCCTCGCGAAGGCGCTCGCACACTTTGCGCGCGCGCTCATACGCGCTGTCTTTAAAAACAAGCTGCGATAGCGCGTCGACGGCTTTGCCGTTTAAAAGTATATCAAGCTTTACAAGCTCTGTTTTTTTATAGCCGGAAATATCATAGTCAAAGGAGGCGTAACCGCGGCTGATGCTTTTTAAGCGATCGTAAAAATCGAATAACACTTCAGATAACGGCATGTCGTAAATCATTTCGACGCGTTTTTCGTCAAGGTATGTCATGTTAGTCTGCACGCCTCTTTTTTCCATGCAGAGAGTCATGACATTCCCGAGAAAATCTGTCGGGGTGATAACGGAGGCGCGTATGTAAGGCTCTTCCGCGCTTTCTACCCTGCCTTCATCGGGATAATCAACAGGGTTATCGATCATCTGCTCGCCTGTTTTTGTGTACACTTTGTATTTAACGGAAGGTGCTGTAAAAATCACCGATTGATCAAACTCGCGCTCCAGCCGTTCCTGAATTACCTCAAGGTGCAGAAGACCCAAAAAACCGCAGCGGAAACCAAAACCCAGAGCCGCTGATGAGTCTTTTTCGTATATCAGCGACGCGTCGTTTAATTTTAATTTTTCCATGCTCGCGCGCAGTTCCTCGTAATCATTTGAGTCAACAGGGTATATCGATGAAAACACGACAGGTTTCACCTCACGGAAGCCTGCGAGCGCTTTCGCGCAGGGATTATCAGCGCTTGTTACAGTATCGCCTACTTTTACATCGCTTACAGTTTTTATGCCCGCGATGATATAGCCGACATCGCCCGCTGAAAGCCCTCCTGTTTCAACTAACGCAAGCTTGAAAACACCGGCTGTTTCAACATCGTAGGAAGAGCCGGTTGACATGAACGTTACTTTCATGCCTTTTTTTATTTTTCCGTCAAAGAGCCTGAGATGGACAACAACGCCGCGGTAAGGATCGTAATGGCAGTCGAAAATAAGCGCGCGTAACGGATCATCCGGGCTGCCTGACGGGGCGGGAATACGGCTGACAATCGATTCAAAAAGCTCATCAACCCCTATGCCCTGTCTCGCGGAAACTAAAACGGAACTTTCCGGGTCAAGGCCAAGGTCTTTATCAATCTGCTTTTTTACGCGCGGAATGTCGGCTGCAGCCATATCAATTTTATTTATAACAGGCACAATTTCCAGATTGTGCTCAAGCGCGAGGTACATGTTGGATAATGTCTGCGCCTGCACTCCCTGGGTCGCGTCCACTAAAAGCAGCGCTCCTTCGCAGGAGTTAATCGCGCGGCTTACTTCGTAGCTGAAGTCAACGTGTCCCGGAGTGTCGACAAGGTTAAGCACATATTCCGCGCCATCAGCTGAAGTGTAAGGAATTGTGACAGCCTGACTTTTTATTGTGATGCCTCTTTCCCTTTCGATATCCATATTATCAAGAATCTGATCTTTAAAATTGCGATCGTCTACAAGTTTAGCTTTTTGAATAAGCCTGTCGGCAAGCGTTGATTTCCCGTGATCGATATGCGCGATTATGCAGAAATTTCTTATGTTTTTTATGTGTGCCATTTTATTCACTATAACTGAAAATTATATTTTTATTCAAGGCGAAAAAAAACCGGAAAGAATCAATGGCAAAAACCGCCGGAACCTTTTTATTGTTTCGCGGCTATCTGCTGAATCTCTTTTGTCGGATTAATCATTTTTGTTATTGTTCTTGGAAGATGAAGCGCCGCGTTAAAACACACATGTTCGTAAATTTCGCGGCCGAACCTTTTTTGAAATTCCTCAGTATTAAAATGTTCTATAAAATCAATTGATTTATTATGAAGCGCTGCGAGCAGGCAGATTTGAATATACTTGCCGCCTGAAAGCATATCGCTTCTGATCAAATTAAAGAAGCTGCCGATATCCTGACATTTTGCCGCTTCCATACAGACCAAAAAATAATTCTGCTTGCCTAATGTTTCTGGGATTATATTTTCCAGCGCGGAGCTTGATTTTCTTACCGCCGCCATGCAAATTTTGGGGTAAAACGCGCTGCCTTTTAATTTATTTAAATTTATATATTTTATAGCGTTTGAATTTTCGATTGCCGCGCTCAGGCAGATATTGGCGTAAACCTCGGCGTTCATTTTCTCGATATTATGAATTCCGCGCAGCCTTTTTACAGCCTGCCTGTGTCCCTGCCTGTCATAGAAAAATTCTATTTTCCGTCCTGTTTGAGCGATTTCGTCTATTTTTTTCTTTATCGCGCTGATATATCCCGGATTAAATAAATTTTCTTCTATGTTTAAAATTTTTAATTTGGGAAGCGCGAGTATATTTTCAGGCAGTTTATCAAGAAGGTTATCGTGGATTTGTATGCTTTCAAGGTTTTTCAGCTCCGCGATTTTATTATCAAGATGCGATATTCCCGTGCATCCAAACTCGAATGTTTTTAAATTCGCGAGCGAGTAAATCGAAGGCGGAATTTCCAAAACCATATTACCCGCGAATGTAAACTCATGCAGGTTTGTCATTTTTTCGAAAATATCAGGAATGTTTTTAACTTTAAACTCGCTTCCTAAAACGCAGATTCTTTCAAGTTTATTTAAGCCTTTAATTGAGTCGAAAATATTTCCGTCAACTAACAGATGCCGAAGCTCAATTTCTTTAAGGTTCGCGAGATGAGAAATATTCTGATGCCCTTTTCCAGCGGCTATGCCGGACATTTTTAACGACTCAAGCTGAGGGCAGGAAGATAAAATTTTCGCGGCTTTGTCAAGATTAAAAGTTTTTCTGTTTTTAAAAAAAAGATCGTTGACTGTGATTTTTTTTAATGATTTGTGTTTGGCAAAAGACGCGGGTAAATCAGGAATTGTCCTTTCGTCGTATTTTACCATAATCGATAAATCCTCAAGAAGCGAAAGTTCCCCGAGGTTTTCAGGAAGCGGAGCGTCAGAATAAAAATCGATGACAAGTATTTTTAAGTTTTTTAGCTCTGTAATATTTTCTGGCAGTTTCCATCCTTTATTGAGCCGAAGATAAAGAGTTTCAAGATTCGCCGCGTTTATTATGTTCCCGGGAAAATTCTCAAGTTCCCTCAAACGGATGGAGAGCGAGCGAAGCGATGGCAGCGCGAAAACAAAATCAGGGATTTCTTTTACATTTGTGTGGGATATATCCAAATCTTCCAAAAGACCGCATTCGCCGATAACAGGCGGAACAGATGTGAGCGCGTGCTGGTTATCAAGATTTATTTTTTTTACGGTTTTTTTTACCTGCGAGATTAGTTTTGATATTTCCGAAAGGTCTTTGCACAACACGCCCTTGGGCGCGATACCGACATCCGGATCTCCGTCTATATAATGAAGGTCAAGTTCGGATGAGGCTGATGATTTATTAGACATAATTACATACATGATAAATTAATTCTCGCGAATTCACAAGTAAAATTTATTTAAAAAAATATTATCAAGCAAAAAATATGATATAATTTATTCACTAATATTATTTATAATATACGGAGGTTTTATGATAGAAATATTTAAAGGCGGAGCGTATCTGCTTAATGGAAAAGATATTATAGAGGATGACGCTGACGCGGAGGCGAAACTCGCGAAGCTGGGCGCTGCTGTTTCTAAGGATGAGGCTAAAGACGGAACAATCGCGTCAGGCATTCTCCGCGCTCATAATAAAAGCGGCGATAAAAATAAACTTGAATTAAAATTTGATTCGCTTACTTCGCATGACATTACCTATGTCGGAATAATTCAGACCGCGCGCGCTAGCGGGATGGAAAAATTTCCTGTTCCGTACGCGCTTACAAACTGCCATAACAGCCTTTGCGCGGTAGGCGGAACTATAAATCAGGACGATCATGTCTTCGCCCTTTCGGCAGCGAAAAAATACGGCGGCATTTATGTTCCTCCCCATCTCGCTGTCATTCACAGCTTTAACCGCGAAATGATGGCAGGCTGCGGGAAAATGATTTTAGGCTCTGACAGCCACACCCGCTACGGAGCGCTCGGCGCTTTGGCGGTAGGCGAAGGCGGCGGCGAGCTCGCTAAACAGCTTGTCGGCAGAACTTATGACATGAGAGCTCCCTCTGTTGTCGGCGTTTATCTCGAAGGCTCTCTTAATAAAGGCGTAGGCCCTCAGGATGTGGCTCTCGCGATTATAGGAAAAGTTTTTAATAATGGTTATGTGAAAAACAAGGTGATGGAGTTTATCGGTGAGGGCGTTAGCGGTTTATCAGTCGGCCTTAGAAACGGCATTGATGTGATGACAACCGAAACCGCTTGCTGGTCTTCAGTCTGGATTACAGATGATAAAGTTAAAACATATTTACAGGATCGGGGCAGAGGGGATGATTACAAAGAACTAAAACCCGCCGCCGCGGCTTATTATGAGGGTTTTATCAAAGTTGATCTTTCAAAAATTGAACCGTGCGTGGCTCTTCCTTTTCATCCGAGCAATGTGTATACAATCCGCGAGCTGCAAAAAAACGCGAAGGATATTTTAGCCAAAGCCGAAAAAGAAAATAAAAGTTCAGGCTTAAATTTAAACCTTGGTTTAAAAGTCCATAGCGGCGGTGTATGGGCGGAGCAGGCTGTAATCGCGGGATGCTCCGGAGGGATTTTCGAAAATATTATGGCGGCGGCGGATATTCTAAAAAATAAAACAATCGGAAACGGAAATTTTACAATGAGCGTGTATCCCGAAAGCCAGCCCACATACCTTGAGCTAGTTAAAAACGGCGCTGTTGAGACATTCATGAAGGCGGGAGTTCTTGTCCGCGAAGCTTTCTGCGGTCCGTGTTTTGGCGCGGGGGATACGCCCGCGAATAACGAATTATCCGTGCGCCACGTTACGCGAAACTTTATGAACCGCGAAGGCTCCAAACCGAACGACGGGCAAATCGCCTCTGTCGCTCTTATGGATGCCCGATCAATCGCCGCGACAGCGGTCAATGGCGGAAAAATCACTTCCGCCGCGGACATTGACGCTGATTATGGCAGGTATAAATTTTTCTTTGATAAAAGCGTTTATGACAAACGCGTATACAATGGAACTGGGAAGCCTCAGGAGAAAGCCGAATTAATATTTGGTCCGAATATCAAAGACTGGCCTAAGATGCCTAAGCTTGATGATAACCTGCTAATTAAAATTGTAAGTTTTATAACTGATCCGGTTACAACAACTGATGAACTTATCCCCTCGGGAGAAACTTCATCGTACCGATCCAATCCTTTAAAACTCGCGGAATTTACCTTAAGCAGAAAAGATCCGGGTTATGTGAAACGCGCGAAAGAAGTTCAGGCAATGAAAACTAGCGCCGGAGAGTTAAAAATTATTATTGAAAAAATTAAAACGATCAAAGATTGTTCAGGGATAACAATAAATGATTTTGGGATTGGAAGCGCGATCTACGCCCGCAAGCCGGGAGACGGTTCAGCGAGGGAACAGGCGGCGTCCTGTCAGAGAGCGCTTGGAGCAAGCGCTAATTTCGCGCTTGAGTACGCTACAAAAAGGTATCGTTCCAATTTAATTAACTGGGGAATCCTTCCGTTCTTAATTGATGATGAAAAATTAATCAGTTTTGAAAGTTTTATTTTCTTTCCCGGCATAAAAACCGCGATCAAAGAAAAAAAGAATACGATAACAGGCTATGTGTTAGGTGAAACAGTATCGGAAATAAAAACGAGGCTAGGCGATCTGACTGACGCGGAAAGAGAAATTCTGATTGACGGCTGTTTAATTAACTACTACGCGAAATGACGCTAAATTAATTGTATGTTAAACTTGAGCCCGCGATAGCTCTGTTAAGTTCAGCGTATTCAGAGGCTGTCAAAAACCTTCTGTTGGTTTCCAGAAAATTTTTCGCGTCTTCCGTTTTCGCGTCCTTTAAGAATCTTGAGACTCTGTTATTCACCGCCGCGTGAACAAAATTGTTCCAGCGTTCCCTGGAAGGATATAAGGACGAAGCTGAGGCTGCCCATCTTAACGCGTCTTCTTCTCTGTCAGCATTTAATAAATAGCCTCCGTAATTTAAAAGCCTGTCCAATAAATCAAACCGGGGATCTGAAAACAATGAAGCGGACTCCAATGCCGCGGCGGCTAACTGGCTGCCGTATAAAAGAGCCGCGCGATCAACCGAAAGAGGAACAGCTTCGGCGAAATTCCCGGCTCTTTCAAGTTCCGCGATTCTGTTATTCAAAATTAAGGAAACAAGTTCAAGTTTTCCTATTGTCCTGCGCTCGCTGTAATTTCGCGCGGGGACATACGCGAAACCTGTCAACCTTCCGGCATGCTCATGAAATTCTCTTCTGTTTCCGGGATCAAAGCCAAAGCGGCTTGTGGTTTCCACATCAAAATCCTCTCCGTCAATATGCACCGTAACAAACGCGTGTTCTTTGGTTATCACTCCGCTTGAATTAATGCCTGCCGATTCGCATAAGATCATGTATAAAACCGCTGACGATACGCAGTTGTAACTGCCGCTTAAAAAGATTGTATCTACCCTTGTCTGATAATATGAATAAGTATGAAGATAATTTCTGTGCATAAAATCAAGAATGTACTGGGCTCTTTCTTTTTTCGATTCCGGAAAACCCGCGGCATTACGCAAAGCCGCGACAGCGGAAGCGATTCTGTCGATATTGGAAGGCGCCGCGTTGCCTGATGCCCACATGCTGATTTCCGCTAAATCTCTCCATGAAAAATTTATATCGCTTAAAATAAAATATTGTATCGCTTTTGGATCGGGAGTAAGGCGCGGGAAATTTACGCTGTTTTGCGCGTAAAGATCAGGCGCGAAAACCGGATTTTGAAATAACGCTAAAAATATTACATAAAATAAAAGTAAATATTTTTTATGTTTAGTTCGCGAATTAACCGAGATCATTAATTGTATGATTGACTGTTTTATACGCACAATTTAAAATAAATTATAACATAAAAATCACGTTTATTCAGATTTTTAAATTTTTTTGGTATGATATCAAGTTGGGAGTGATAATGACATCCGGCGATTTAATTATTATCGGCGCTGGTCCGGCGGGGCTTACGGCGGCTCAGTACGGAGCGAGAGCGAATCTGAAAGTAATTGTAATTGAGCAGCTTATGCCAGGCGGACAAGCTGCAAACATCAATATATTGGAAAATTACCCTGGAAATGTTGAAGTTCTTGACACTGAAGGGAACATTATCGCTCACGTTAAATCCGGTTATGATTTCGCGATGGATTTGCACAAGCAGGCGCTGAATTTTGGCGCGGAATTTTTGTTTACATCCGTTATGTCAATTAATAAAGAAAATGATTTTTTCATTTTAAGCATGGCGGACGGCTCTGAAAAAAAAGCGCGCGCTGTGATTTACGCGGCGGGAGCGAAACCAAAGCCTTTGGGCGTCCCGGGCGAAGATAAATTTTTTGGAAAGGGAGTTTCATATTGCGCGGCGTGCGACGGAAATTTTTTTAAAGGAAAAAAAATATTTGTTGTGGGAGGAGGAGACGCCGCCTGCGATGGAGCGCGCTATTTATCAAAGCTTACGGATAAGGTCACGCTTATACACCGCCGCGGCGATTTCAGGGCGCAAAAAGCCCTCGCGGAAAGGACAATGAACAATCCCAGCATCAAAATCCGCTTTAATACAGCGGTTAAAGAAATAAAAGGCCGCGCGAAAGCGGAATCGGCTGTGTTAGCTGATACTGTAAATGGCGCTTTATACGAAGAGGAAACAGACGCTGTTTTTATTTTCGTGGGCGTAAAGCCGCAGTCATCTCTCGCGGGAAGCTTGAATGCCGCGTTAGACGAAAACGGTTTTGTCATAACAGACAGCGGCATGTCAACTAACGTTCCGGGGTTTTTCGCGGCGGGCGATATAAGAAGCGGCGTTTTTCGCCAGGTTATTACAGCCGCCGCCGACGGGGCGATCGCCGCTCACAGCGCGTCGGAGTATATCTGGAACATGGAACAGGGCACAGGAAATGGAGAATAGAAATATTTATTTTAAACATCACGCGGGAATTTCGCTTCTCGCGATAATCTTGGTAATAACAGCGCCTGTTTTTTCGCTCAGTTTTAATGATGAGGAGACTCCGGCGCGGCTTGCCGCCGCGATTGAGAGCGCGATGACAGATGAACAGGCGCTCGCGCAGCTTTTAATGCTTGGCTGGGTAGGCGAAGAGCCCTCTCCTTTAATCATGGAATGGATACAGCGAAGAGGGATTGGAAGCGTAAAAATTTTCGGCTGGAATACAACAGACACGCGCCGTCTCGCGAGAACTGTGGGAGAGCTTCAAAGAGCGAGTATCGCTGGACAATTTAATATTCCCCTTTTAATCGCGACCGATCAGGAAGGAGGATGGGTGCGCCACATTAGGGGATCAACATCCGAAACTCCCGGGAATATGGCGATTGGAGCGTCAGGGTATCCGCGCGACGCGTATCTATCCGGGTATTACATAGGACAGGAACTCGCTCTGTTAGGTGTCAATATGAATTTCGCGCCTACAGTCGATCTTTTTACAAACAGAAATTCCACTCTGATAGGTCCCAGATCATTTGGAAGCGATCCTGTAACCACAGGGATTCTTGGAGCCGCGTTTGTAAGAGGGCAGCTCGCGGCGGGCGTTATTCCTACAGCGAAACACTTTCCCGGTCACGGCGATACCGCGCTTGATTCTCATGGAATACTTCCGAGAATTTTGATTTCTTACGAAACTTTATGGGACAGAGAACTTATTCCCTACAGGATGTTAATCGCGGAAGGCCTGCCTGTCGTTATGAGTGGTCATCTCGCTTTTCCTCTTTTGGAAAGCGGCTCCGCGCCGGCGTCTCTTTCCTCATTTTTCCTGCGCGATGTGTTACGTGAAAGAATCGGGTTTAATGGAGTTGTCATAACGGATGATTTAATGATGGTAGGAGCTATTTCACATCTTGGCGCTCTCTCTCTTACCGCGAAGCAGGCGATCGCGGCGGGCAATGATATTATTATGTTTTCTACTACTCCTATGTTAAATGATCAAATCTGGACATATCTTGTAGCTTCAATGAGAAATGAAGAAGACTTCCGCCTTATTGTAAGAGCTTCCGCCCGCAGGGTGCTTGAATTAAAACTTACTTACCTAAAAGGACCAAACAGCGTTCCTTACATACCCGACGCCGCGAGAGTTGAAGCTGAGCTTCCGAATCCGCAGGCTTCGGCTTTTTTTCTTAACCTGGCGGCAAGAAGCGTAACCTTTGTAAAACCTGATCCAAGCGGCGATCTTTTTCCGCTTTCAAGAGAAGCCGCGGGCAGAGTGCTTTTAGCCGGCAGATACAGGGATTTTTTTTCGTACGGAAGACTCGCGTTTCCTAACTCATCCACATACAGCTTTACGGACTTAACGAATCCGTCCGATATAATCAATATCGCTCGTAACTTTGACACGATTATTTTCTGCCTTTCAGATAACATAGAACTTCGCGTGCTTCAAAATTTGCAGCAGCTTGGAAAAAGAGTAATTGTTTTTTCTGTTTTGAATCCTGCTTTTATAGAAAATGTTCCCTGGGTGACAGGAGCTGTCGCTGTTTACAGTTACGCTCCTGAGTCTTTCGCGGCGGGTTTTTCCGCTATTCTCGGCAGAATACCCGCGCTTGGCGCGCTTCCTTATGAACAGTGAAATTTCTAAATCCGCGAACAATGAAGATCCGCGCGCGGTATTAAAAAAAAAGCCGGTGTACTGCTGGCAAAAAATGAAAACAGCCGATATTCCCGCTGTGCGGGATTTATTGCGCGACAATGAAAATTTTTATGTAAACGCGTGCGCGAGGTTTATTGAGCGCCAGTCTGCTAAAGAGCCTGTTTGGCTGCTCCGTAAAAAGGATGGCGCGTCCATCGATATTTACAATAATATCCGCGCGCTTTTGATCAGCTCAAAAAGCACAGTAATTCCCGTATTGCGCGGCATAGATGATTTTCCGCCAATGGATTTTCTTAAAGGTTTTCTAAGAAAAAAAATGATTCATTCCGTTCAAGGTTTAAAAAACGAAGTTTTCTTTCTGGAAAATGAAATTCTTAAAGCCGGCGGAAAATCCGCTGACATTATTGATTATGATCTTATGAGCCTTGATAAACCGCCAAATGAAATTAAAAAATATCCGCTGGACCTTGTTTTATGTCAGCCGAAAATGTCTGATATTGACGCGGTCGCGCCTCTTCAGGCGGCGTATGAACGCGAAGAGGTTATCCCAAAAGGGTCAGTCTTCAACCCTGCCGCGAGCAGAATTAATATTTCAAATATTATAGCGGGCTGGCCGGTTCTCGCGGCAAGGCTTAATGATCGGTTTGTAGGTAAAATTAATGTAAGCGCGGTTTCATTTACAAGGTTTCAAGTAGGCGGCGTTTATGTTCATCCGGCGTTCCGGGGGCTTGGAATCGCGGGTAAAATGACTTATGAGTTTATCTCATCGCTCATAGAAAAAGGAAAAGGCGTAACTCTCTTTGTCAAAAAAAATAACATTGCCGCCCGAAAGCTTTACATAAGGCTTGGCTTCTCTTTTATTGGCGATTATCGAATCACATACTATTAAATCTTAATTAAGGCTGTTCCAAAATTGTAATAAAATAATTTTTATCTAACGGTCAATACGGCATATACGGAAAGTCCCAGCAGCTAGAATAGCAGGAATTTGTAAAAGCGCTTTTTGACGAGTCCGATGCTCTCGCGCAGGCAGCTAAAATTTTTCTTATTAAAAAAATTTTTATAATGTTTTAACAACATCGGACTTGATAATATAACCAATGCAAAAACTGCTATAGACGCTGCCGAGGCTTCCCGCTTATGCCGTATTGGTTATTTAAATAAAAATTATTTGTTTATGTCTTGGAACTGCTTCTGTTAAGATTCATTTAATATCATCCAAATATGGCGACTGTATTCAGCCTTTGAGGCACTTATGGCTGCATTAAATAAGGTTTTATAGGCAAGTCTGTCCGGCGTTAGTATATTATTTTAAAGATTAAAAATTAAATGCGCCGGAAAGACTCGTCAGTAAACACATGTAATAATTCCCGCCATCTAAGCCTCCCAAGGCTGTGTACAGTTGCCATATTCGCGTTTTATGAAAAGTATTTTTACCGGAGTTTTGGAACAGGCTCAATTTTAATTTATTACCTTACTAGTCATTTATTATGATTTTCTGTATAATACTGCTATTGTGGCATACTTATATGAAACACACCTTCACACAACCAGCGTGAGCAAGTGCGCAGTGTCTCTTGGAGGGGATTACATTACGCCTTACATTGATAAGGGTTACTCAGGCATGATAGTGACGGATCATTTTTATAACGCTAACTGCGCCTTGTCAAGAAAACTGCCGTGGGAGGAATGGGTAACGCGTTTTTACAGGGGTTATGAAGAAGCGAAGGAAGAAGGATACCGTAAAAATTTTGATGTTTTTTTCGGCTGGGAAGAAACCTTCGACGGCTGCGATGATTATTTAATTTACGGGCTTGATAAGGCGTGGCTTTTGGAGCATCCGGAAGTAAAAACATGGACAAGGGGAGAGCAGTACCGCGCTGTCAGAAAAGCAGGCGGCTGCGTTGTGCAGGCACATCCTTTCAGGCAGCGCTTTTACATAAACCGCGTGATACTTTCCACAGGATGCGTTGACGCTGTTGAGGCTGTTAACGGCGGCCACGAAGATGTATCATTCGACGCGCTTGCTTATCGTTACGCGAAAAAAATTTCCCTGCCGATAACCGCGGGATCCGATATTCATGACGCTACAAGCGTGGATTACGGGGAGATTCATGGCGTATATTCAAAAGATAAACTGAACAGTATTCATGATTATGTGAACATGATATTGAATAATAGTATCACAGGCATTAAAATAGAAAATGAAAGATATGATTTTCCGGATAATTCTGACGCGTCCGCTTCAGCAGGCGAATATCATCGTCTTCCAGACAGACTGGTAATTCATGGAACGGAAAATGTCAGAGTTCCGGTCGAAGTCAGGGACGCTGATGATACAGTGACAGGAATTCACTGGAGAAATCTGCTGGATATGCCTTCCTGATAATTTTATTACGGAGTTTTTATGAACGATAACGCGTCCAGCGAATTTTGTTCGCGCGTTCCTCAGCGGATAAAAGAGTTAAGAGAAATTCTTGAAATCAGCTCTCTTGATTTGGCGAATGATATAAAAATTCCGTATGATACTTATAATAAATACGAAAAAGGAGAGCTTGATATTCCTATCAGCGTTTTATACGCGATCGCGTTAAGGCTTGGAACTGATGTTACGGTTCTCCTTACAGGCGAGGAAGCAAGGATGGACAGCGCCGCGGTCTGCCGCAAAGGCAAAGGCGTTCAGATTGAACGGTATCCCGGGTATGAGTTTTCAAGCCTCGCTTATAATTTTAAGAAAAGAACAATGGAACCCTTGCTTGTCACCCTTGATTCATCCAAGCCGCAGGCCGCCGCGGTTTCGCATTCAGGGCAGGAATTTAACTATGTTACCGAAGGGCAGATTAAAATTACAGTCGCGAAAAACGAGCATATTCTTTTTCCCGGGGATTCAATTTATTTTGACGCGCGTCTGCCTCACGGTCAGAGCGCTGTAAACGGGACAGCTCAATTTATCACAATAATTCAGGAATAATAAAATGATGTATAAACATAATAATAAGGCGCCGCGATGAACGAAATACTTTCGCGTTATCTTCCGCGTATCGATTTTGACAGCTACGAGGACTTCTATAATAATTATAAATGCGATGTCCCCGGAAATTTTAATTTTGCCTACGATGTAGTTGATGAATGGGCGCGTTTGGATAAAGAAAAAAAAGCGCTTCTTTGGACAGATGACAGCATGGAGATGAAATCTTTTACATTCGCTGATATTAAGCGCCTTTCCGATAAAGCCGCTAACGCTCTGGTTTCGTTAGGTGTAAAAAAAGGCGATGTTGTAAAATTGATACTAAAACAGCGTCCCGGCGTTTGGGTGATTATGTGCGCTCTTTCAAAAATAGGGGCGGTGTGCATTCCAGGGACATATCAGCTAACGGCGAAAGACCTTGAGTACCGTTTAAATATCGCGGATGTAAAACTTTTAATCACTGTAGATGACGCGGATGTGCTTGAAAATATCGCCAAAAGCCGCCATAACTGCCCAAAGCTTGAAAAGGTCGCGGTAATCGGAAATACAATTCCCCAAGGCTGTATTAACATGCGGGAAGAAATCCAGAAAGCTTCTGAAAATTTTTCGCGCGCCGCGACTCTTGTAACAGATCCAATGCTGATTTATTTCTCATCCGGCACAACCGGTTTTCCGAAGATGGTGATTCACAATCATTCGCTTCCGTTAGGTCACATTGTCACCGCCAAGTACTGGCATTGCGCCGAAGATAACGGCGTTCACCTGACTCAGACAGATTCAGGATGGGCAAAGTTCGCGTGGGGGAAAATCTACGGTCAGTGGATATGCGGCTCTGTTATCGGCGCGTATGATACTGAGAAATTCTCTCCAAAAGGAATGTTAGACGCTATTACGCGCCTTCGTCCAGCTACTTTCTGCGCTACGGCTACTATTTTCCGTTATCTGATAAAAGAGGATCTAAGCGGCCATGATTTGAGCTTTATCCGCCGCGTATCTGTCGCTGGTGAGCCGTTAAGCCCTGAAGTTTATAATAAATTTAAAGAGCTGACAGGGCTTGAAATCCGCGAAGGATTCGGCCAGAGCGAGACATCGGTAATGGCGGCGGTTTTTAAATGGCTTACGGTTAAACCTGGCTCAATGGGAAAACCCGCGCCTTTATTCGATTTAAAGCTGTTAGACGAAAACGGAGCTGAATGTGACGAAGGCATTGTCGGAAACATGAGCGTCACCCGCGCTGGAAAAAATATGTACGAAACCGAAGGCGCGTCAAAGGAAGAAACAGTAGAATCTGGTAAAAACGCGTCAAATAATGTCCCTGTTATCGGCGCTTCGGATTTCCCGGGGCTTTTCCGCGGTTACTGGAAGGACAGGGATATTACCGCCAAAAATTGGAGTAACGGCGTTTACAGAACAGGCGACATGGCATGGAGAGACGATGACGGCTATCTTTGGTTTGTTGGACGCAATGATGATGTTATAAAATGTTCAGGTTACCGCATAGGACCATTCGAAGTTGAAAGCGCGTTAATGGAACATCCTTCTGTGCTTGAATGCGCGGTAACGGCGGCCCCTGACGTTATGCGCGGACAGGTTGTAAAAGCGACAATCGTTCTCTCCCGCGGATTTTACGCGAGTGATGAGCTAAAACGCGAACTTCAAAATCATGTAAAGCGCGTAACAGCGCCTTATAAATATCCGCGCGTCATAGAGTTTGTAAGCGAGCTTCCAAAAACAATCAGCGGAAAAATCAAGCGCGTGGAAATCAGAAAACAGGATTTTGATAAAGAAATCCTTTAACGCGCTTAATTTACGTCACTGGCTGATATATTTTTATTCTGATATAATTATCATATGGTGAACATCGCGTTTACCGGCGGCGGGACAGGAGGTCATATTTATCCCGGTCTTGCCGCCGCTGTAAAGTTAAAAAAAATTTTTCCCGAAGGATATATCCGCGTTTTCTGGATTGGCTCTTCCTCCGGCATGGACAGATCGCTTGTTGAAAACGCGGGGATAGAATTTTTCGGAGTGCCTTCAGGCAAGCTAAGGCGTTATTTTTCATTCAGGAATTTTATCGATATCTTTAAAATCTTCGCGGGATTTATCGCGTCGCGGAAAATTTTAAAAAAACAAAAAGCTGTTTTGCTTTTTTCCAAAGGCGGCTTTGTAAGCGTTCCCCCCTGCGCCGCCGCCGCTGGTTTAAATATTCCTGTTTTTACCCACGAATCGGATTACAGCCCCGGATTGGCGACAAAAATAAATATTCGTTTTGTGTCTAAAAACGGCGGAATATTTACAGCTTATGAAGACACAGCGCGTTTTTTTCCGGAAAAATCGCGTTCATTGGTAACAGTCTGCGGAAATCCTGTGCGCGAAGAATTCCGCGCCGCCAATCCGGCGAGAGGCAGGGAATTTTTAAAAATCAGCGAAAAAGAACGCGTTCTCCTCGTTCTTGGCGGAAGTCAGGGAGCGAAAGAAATTAACGATTTAATCCGCACCGCGCTGCGCGAGTTAACTGAAATTTACACGGTTGTTCATCAGACAGGTCCTGCGTTATCATGGGATGTGCCTGAATCGGAAAAATATAAACCGTATCCGTATATAAAAAATGAGATGCCTGATGTTATGGCGGCGGCAGAGATTATAATGGGAAGAAGCGGCGCCGGGATTTGGGAATGGGCTGTATCGGGAAAACCGATGATACTTCTTCCGCTAAGAGGTTCAGGGACGCGCGGAGATCAAATTGAAAACGCCCGCTATTTTGTAAACGCGGGAGCAGCTTTAGCGCTGTCATCTCCTTATAAAAACAGCGGCGAAATTGACGCCGGAGAATTTTTGAATGCCGTAAAAACGCTCGCGCGGGATGAGATTAAAAGAAAAACTTTTAGCGAAAATTCCGCGAGAATCGGAGAGAAGGACGGCGCGCTGATTATCGCGAATGTTCTCGCGGAAAATATCAGGAGGATTGATGAACTTCAGCGTAATTGATATTATATTCCTTATTTTGATAGGGCTTTTTATGGTCCGCTGTTATCTTAAAGGATTTGTTAGCGAGTTATTGTCAATGGCGGGATTCGCTCTTGGTATATTAGCCGCGCTTTATTTCTATAAAAACGGAGCAGAATTTTTAAGGGAAAGGTTCTGGCCTGATCTAAAAACAATTCCCGAGGTTTTAAGTTTTTTATTTTTATTTGTGATTGTTTTAATTGTCGTTAAACTTCTCGCTGTAATGTTAAAGGGAATAATTAGCGGCATCAGGCTTGGGGGAGTTGATCGCGTTCTTGGTCTTATATTCGGTCTGGCTGAAGGCATAGCGGTTATAAGCCTTATGCTTTTTTTTATCAGGATTCAACCGCTTTTTGATCCTTCTGTAATTATTTCAGACAGTTTTTTCGCGAATCTTCTTCTTCCTTTTATTACTGGACAGGAAAGCATGGCGGTTTTTCAGTCAATCGCGCCTGACAAACCGGGGATTTGCCATTTTTTTATATAATTTGTTAAAGGGAGTATACATTTGTTTGAAAACATCATTGAGCAGAGCGCTGTTCTCCAGTTACGTGATGATATTATTAATAACAGGGCGGCTCCTTCCATGCTGTTTTTTGGTCCTTCTGATTCCGGAAAAGGAAGCGCCGCGCTTGAACTCTCGCGAAGCCTTTCCTGCGAAAAAGACGGAGCGTGGAAATGCGATTGTCCTTCATGCGGGCTTCACCGCGTTCTTTTAAATGATGATCTTTTATTAATCGGAAGGCGTTCTTTCGCGCGTGAAATCCCCGCCTGTAAAAGCGCTTTTCTAAGAAATCCGTCAAACCCGGGCGCGAAACTTCTTTTTTACAGATCTTTAAGAAAGCTGCTTATAAGTTTTTCGCCTGTATTAATGGAAGATGATCCAAAGCTGTCAAAGCTGTCATCCGGCATTAATTCATTTGATGAAAATCTGTCGGCGTTTTGGGCGGAAAATTTTAATGATGTATCTTCTTCGGATTCAAAGCTTGAAAAAATCAGCGAATCCCTTGTTAAGGACGCTCTGTCCCTTGAAAAAGAAGGTTTTGGCAGCATCATACCAATCAGCCATATAAGGCGCGCTTCATACTGGTGCAGATTAGCACCTAACGGAAAACGAAAGACATTAATAATTGAAAACGCGGATAACATGAGGGAAGAAGGGCGTAATTCGCTTTTAAAACTGCTTGAAGAACCGCCTGAGTCTGTAAGCATTGTTCTTACATCCGTAAGGCGCGAAAAAATAATACAAACTGTCCTTTCAAGAGTCCGGCCTTACAGATTTCTTAAAAGAAGCGAAGAAAGCGAAAAACAAATAATCAGAAGGGTTTTTCAGGATAGCGCGAATGAAAAAAACGCGGTTAAAAGCGGCTCTCTTATAAGCGCGTATATTGATTCGTTTCTGCCTCAAGGCGCGGATAAAACGCAGGCTCTCGCGGCATGGTTTATCGTATCATTCGCGCGTATTGCCATAATTTATTCTAAGAAGTCAGGAGACCGCGGTAATCTTAAATTTTTTAACGCTCTGGGAGAGCGTTACGCGCAATTAGCTGAAACTTCGGGTATTGAGCGCGCTTCCAAAGGAATGAATGTTGTAAAAACAATATTAACGCGGCGCGGCGGCTTTAAAGATCAGCCGATATCGGCGTTTTTAAAGACATGTCTTGATATGATTTCAAGCGCGGCGCGTCAGGCCGACGATCCGTCATTTATCGCGCTCAATGATATTATAAAAAAATATATTAACGAAGCTGTAACAGCCTGCGAAGTTCTTAATATAAGCGCGTCTTCTGTACTTGAAAATCTTTTATATAAAATTAAAATTTCCGGCGCTTGGGAAAGCGTAAAAGCCTTTGAGGGCGGAAGTCATGGTTGATTTTTACCGCCGCGCGATAGAAAAATTCGGTAAACTCAACGCTGAACAGCGCCTTGAGCTTTTTTCTTCCGCGGTGGACGAAATCAATCTTTTTAAAGATATGCTGGATTCCATTGACAAGGGCATTATTGTCTGCGATGAAGCTTTTCATTTGCTGGTCGCGAATAAATGGGCGAGGCGAATTATCCCTATGAAATATATCGAAGGGGTGAAACTAAGAAACGCGATTAAGGACGAACGGATTGTCCAGTCTTTCAGGGATATAATCGAAAAAAGGGAAATGATAAAAGACAGGGAATTCTATTTTGAGCATCAGGGGCGGAACAGGCTTTTATCTGTAAGTTTTGTTCCGCTTATACGCGAAAATCGCGTAACAGGAACCCTTATTTATATTGATGATATTACTGAAAAAAGAAAAGGAGAAGCGCGTTTAAGAAGGGCGGAGAACCTGGCGAGCCTTACGACATTGGCGGCGGGCGTCGCTCATGAAATTAAAAATCCGCTTGGCTCTATTTCGATTCACCTTCAGCTTCTGCAAAAATCCATTGATAAAATTTTCGCGAAAAAAAATAAAAACGAAGGCGCGCATTTAAGTAAATATTTTAATGTTATAAGCGAGGAAGTTGAAAGGCTGAACCGGATTGTAGTTGATTTTCTGTTTGCCGTGCGTCCTGTTAACCTTGAGCTTCAGGAAGGCGATATTAATGATTTAATTACGCAGATAATGGAATTTGTCCGTTTTGAGATGGAACAATCCAACATTATGTGCATTTTAAGACTTGATGAAAACATCCCAAAAATAATGATGGATGAGCGTTTTATGAAACAGGCGCTTTTAAATCTTATAAAAAATTCACAAGCGGCAATGGATAAAGGCGGAATATTTTCTATCGCGACAAATCTTACCGATAATGAAATCAGAATCACTGTTAATGATACAGGCGGCGGCATCAGTAAGGATAACATCGGAAAAATATTTGAGCCGTATTTTACGACAAAGGATTCAGGAACAGGACTTGGGCTTACTCAAGTATATAAAATTATAAGAGAGCATAACGGCGAAATTATTGTCGACTCAGCGCAAGGCAGAGGCGCGGAGTTCCGGATAAGCCTTCCGCTGCCGCAAAAAGATATTAATCTGCTTGAATTTAAAAAGACAGCCTGCGGCGATTTGGATATTTTCGGTTCAAGCGCGAATTCCGATTCAGGGGGTAATAAATGAATTTTCGCCTTCTAGTTATTGACGATGAAAAAAATATCCGCGAAGGACTTGCCGAGTTTTTGCAAAGCGATGGCTATGATGTTGTGTGCGCCGCGGACGGAAATGAAGGCTTTAATATCTTTAACGGCGGTGATATTGATTTAGTTATTACTGATTTAAAAATGCCGGGGCTGTCAGGCGATGAACTTATGCGGCGCATTCTCTCAAGGTCGCCCGGGTTTCCTGTAATTATTTTAACAGGGCATGGCACAGTGGAAAGCGCGGTAGCCGCGATGAGGGAAGGAGCATGGGATTTTCTTTCAAAACCTGTAGACCTGGATCATCTTTCTTTAAAAGTTAAACGGGCGCTTGATAACAGAGAGCTTTTTTTCATGCACCGCAGAATGGAAGAAGAGCTCAAGCGCAAGAAACAGTTTAATTCGATTATCGGCAATTCGCGTAACTTGCGCGAAGTTTTTGATATGATGAGCAGGGCGGCGCCGACAAAAGCGTCAATTTTAATTACCGGCGAATCAGGCGTAGGAAAAGAGCTTGTCGCGGACGGGATTCATTACTTGTCTCCAAGAAAAGATCAACCGATGATCAAGGTGCATTGCGCTGCTCTTTCTCCGGCGCTTTTAGAGAGCGAGCTGTTCGGCCATGAAAAAGGCGCGTTCACAGGAGCCGTGTCGCAAAGGAGAGGCCGTTTTGAACTTGCTTCAGGCGGAACGCTTTTTCTTGACGAGATAGGCGAAATTGATCAGAACATCCAGATAAAACTGCTGCGCGTTTTACAGGAGAAAAAGTTTGAAAGAGTAGGCGGAGAAAAAACAATTGAAGCTGATGTCCGAATTATTACCGCTACCAATAAGGATTTAAAAACAGAGATTGAAAAGGGTAACTTCAGGGATGATCTTTATTTTAGGCTTAATGTCGTAAACATTCATGTTCCTCCGTTACGCGAAAGAAAAGACGATATTCCGATCCTTGCCGCCGCATTTTTAAAGGAATTCTCAAGTGAAAACGGCAAAAAAATCGACGGATTGCATGAAAAAGCGCGTTCGCGGCTTTACGGCTATGAATGGCCGGGAAATATCCGCGAGCTTAGAAACTGTATAGAAAGCGCCGTTGTTATGTGCCAGTCAAATGTTATAACTGTAGGCGATCTGCCTCCCGCGTTCCGCAACGCCGAAGATGAAGGCTGGATAAATATCAGGCTTGGCGCTGATATGGCGGAATGCGAAAAAATCATTATCCGCGATACATTGTCTTATAGCAAAGGAAATAAAAGTAAAGCCGCGGAAACCCTTGGTATCGGAAGAAAGACGCTGCTGCGAAAGCTTGCTGATTATGAGTTAAATTCACCAGATGATACCGATTAAAATTATTATTAATTTATGTTAAATGCTTTTTTAAAATTTAATTCTATCCGCGTTTCAAGATCTTCCGCGCTGATTGTATTTCCCGCTTTGCTTCGAAGAGAGGCTGCCGCTTTTAAAATCAGCGGAATATCATTCCAGCATGATTTTTTTTCATTTCCGCGCGGCTGATAAGGAGCGTCGGTTTCAGTTAATATCCTGTCCGCCGGAAGAAGAGATACGCTTTTCATCGCCTGTTTATGATTTAATAATATAATGTTCCCAAAAGAAAAATACGCGTTTATTCCGCGGTTTAAAAGAGACAGAGCTTCTTCGCTGGTTCCCGGCCACGAGTGAAAAATTACCGCCTTGCATTTTAATAATTTTTTTGTATATAGAAATATTTTACGCGTGGCGCGGCGGACGTGAAGGACTACAGGCAGATTATTATCTATCGCCGCTTTAAGGTGGGTTTCAAAAATCATGTCCTGAACAGTTTCAGTTTTTTTATAATCATCATTAAAAAGATCAAATCCAAACTCTCCGACAGCGGATAATTTTCCGCTTTTTGCCGCCTTGTAAATAAAATACAAGGAAGCGTTTAAATCATCTTCCTTAAAGCGCGTGTTTTTTTCGAGGCAGTTAGCGGGAAGCTGCGGATGAACCGCGAAACACAGGAGCATCCGCGCTTTGTTTTCCGCCGCGGCGTTAAGTGAAAGCTCTTCGTTATACGCGAATTCATTGACATTCCACGCGCTTGCCGCGGCGATTACGCCTTTATCGCCTTTGGGAGACAAAACAGTCCTTCTTTTTTTTTCCGCGTCGTGGTACTCAAAAAAAAGATCGCAAGGGTGGCAATGCGCGTCTGTAAGCATTAAAGTCCAAGGATTATCTTGGCGATAGTGAAATATATTATCAGGCTTACCGCGTCGCAAATTGTCGTAAGCAAAGGCGCTGACATTATCGCGGGGTCTATTTTTAGGCGTTTAGCGAAAATCGGCAGAATGCCTCCTACAGTTTTAGCCATCAAAATTGTTAAAAAAAGCGACATCGATATAGTAAGGCATAATCTCCAGTCATGATTGTTAGTAATAAAAACGCGGATAAAATTTACAATCCCAAGCCCCAGTCCGCAGAGGATTGCGACGCGCAGTTCTTTCCACATTATTACAAGAATATCTTTTAAGCCGATTTCACCTACCGCCATGCCGCGTATAATCAAGGTTGATGACTGAGAACCCGCGATTCCTCCTGTATTCATAAGCATCGGGACAAATGCCATTAATACAGGAATCGCTACAAGTCCTTCCTGAAAACTGCTGATAATAAACCCTGTAATGGTCGCAGAAAGCATGAGAATCAGCATCCATAAAAATCGGTTTTTCGCGTGATGAAATACCGGCGTTTTTAAATACGGTTCTTCCGACGGCATAAGGGCAGCCATCTTTTCGATGTCTTCGGTGTTTTCCTCAACGATAACATTAACTATGTCATCAACTGTGATAATTCCCACAAGACGCTGCTCCTTGTCAACAACAGGCATCGCCAAAAGGCCGTATTTTTTAAACTGATCCGCGATTGTTTCCTGATCTTCTGTTGTATGCACAAAAACAAGATTAGTATCCATAAGATCGCTGATCTTTTCCTGCGGCTTCGCTAGCAAAAGCGTTTTCGCCGAAATCGCGCCGACTAACTGACGATCCTGAGCTATCACATAACAGTTGTAAATTGTTTCCTTGTTCAAGCCTGTGCTTCGGATTGTATCAAAGGCTTCGCTGACTTTCGCGTTTTCGCGTAGGTCGACATATTCTGTAGTCATCAGGCTGCCAGCGGAATTTTCCGGATACTGCAGAATTTGGTTTATTGTTTTTCGTTTCTCAGGATGCACATTTCTTAAAATTCTTTTAACTACGTTAGCCGGCATTTCTTCGATAAAATCTACAGCGTCATCAACAAAAAGTTTATCAAGGATTTCGCTTATTTCCATGTCGGAGAGAGCTTCGACAATTGTCTGCTGGTGTTCGCTGTCTACATAAGCGAAAACCTCAGCCGCGATTGTTTTTGGAAGGATTCTGTATAATTGGATTTTCTTTTCGTTTTCAAGCTCTTCAAAAATTTCCGATATGTCGACAGTGTTCATGTCGATGAGCAGCGTTTTTAATTTTAATATATCAAGAGAACCTTCATTTATAAGCTCGATTATTTCTTCTTTATTCATACAGGCAACCTCCGGAAACTTCGTTTGAGGCACCCGGTATCTTCAATATTAATAATATTTTTACTAACTGTCAATCTGTCGCGTTGCCTCATAAAAAATCTAGTCGAAAAGTGTATGTGCCTCAAAAGTAAAAATCTAGCCCAAATTAAAATGGTTCTTACCGTGAATGGAGGAACAAATGGGGTTAGACATGAAAACCAAAAAAAAGATTTGCAAGGAAATCTACAAACGTTATCAAAGAGCAGGAAAAAAGTCAAGGTAAAAATACTTGATGAGTATTCAAAAACGCTTAATTACAACAGAGATTATTTAGCGCGTGTTTTATCAACATGGGGAAAAACAAGGTATTCTGTTTTAGACGGTAAAACAGTCAAATATATCGCGAATGAGCCTGTAAAGAGCCGCGAGAAAGCTCAGGGAGGCGGAAAAACAGGGAGACCGGAAAAATACGATGAAACCTTTTTAGAGGTTCTTAAAAACATCTGGGA
>JGI24695J34938_10000176_pt1 | contig 59497 bp, 55 predicted proteins | sample TergutCo191P3_FD_34938 | JGI IMG/M metagenome (IMG submission 34938)
GGTACTCGGATCAAAATACCGAGCTGTTAACCTATGCCCGCCGGTGCGACACGATTATTTACTGCCTGTCCGATTATGCCGGAGTACGGACACTGCGGCAGCTTGAAACGCTGAAAAAAAGGGTCATTGTGCTTTCGGTGTTAAGTCCGGTTTATCTGGAAAGCGTTCCCTGGGTGGACGGGGCTGTAGCGGTATACAGCTATGCCCCGGAATCGCTTGCGGCAGGATTCTCAGCGATAATCGGAAGAATAGGCGCCGGGGGAAAACTGCCCTATGACTGAGCCGCTGCAATGGCGAAGAATGAAGAAAAATAAAATTGCCGAAACCGAATCCCTGTTGCAATCCAACGAACGCTGGTGCATGAACGCCTGCAGCAGGTATTTAAACCGTAATCCCCAAAAAGATCACGTATGGCTGCTTGTAAACAGGGCCGGGGATATTCACGCACTCATCGTCCATTCCAAACAAAACCTTTTGCCGCTGCTGTGCGCCCGTGAAATTCCACCGCCGAACTTTCTGCGCGGCCTGCTCGGGGTTCCCGTCCATTCGTTGCAGGGCCGGAAAGAGGACGTGCTGGCAATGGAAACCGCGCTGGAAAAAATCGGCCTGCATGCGGTTGAGAAAATTGATTACGATCTTATGTGCATGGACGGCCCGCCTTCAGGTTACTCTCCCGGCCTGTCCGGCCTGGTAATCCGCAAGCCGCAGCCGGCTGACATGGAAGCGCTTGCCACGCTGCATGCGGCTTACGAACAGGAGGAAGTTTTACCCGCCGCATCGGAATTCAACGCCGCCGTCAGCCGGTTGAACATGGAGCGAATCTATGCAAATGAGCAGATGCTTGTCGCTGAATTCGGCGGGCGTTTAATCGGAAAAATTAACACCAATGCCGTTACATTTACCCGATACCAGATCGGCGGCGTGTATGTGCTCCCCGAATACCGTGGCATGGGCATAGCCCGCAGAATGGCGGTCGAATTTGTTTCGGGCCTGATCGCCCAGGGAAGAAAAATATCTCTCTTTGTCAAAAAAACAAACCCCGCCGCCCGCCGTGTGTACCAGCGCATAGGGTTTGAAATACTGGGCGATTACCGGATAGATTATTTTTAGAGTTGAAAACCCCCTGTAATCACAATATACTGTATAATGATGTTTACATTTTTTTACGGAGCAGAACAATAATTGCTTGCCCTTCCGATATTGCCGTTACTGTTATTGCTGTTATTATCCGGCTGTTCAGGAAAAAACAACACTGCGGATGAAGCCGCCGTTACCGCTGCCCCCGCACAGACTGAAATGCCTGCGGAAGCCGATGACAATGCTGCGGAGGAATCCGTCAGGCACAATGCCGCCCGCATTGCCGGTTCCCTTGACGACAGGCAGCTTGCCGCCCAGGTAATCATTTCCGGCATAGACGGCAAAGGGAGTTTAACACATGACATGAAGCTCCTGCTCACGGAATGCCATGCCGGGGGGATAATGCTGTTCAGGTATAACCTGGATACCGGCAATGACGCGATAAAGGGCTTAATTGCCGAAACGGTAGTTCTTGCCGATATTCCGCCCTTTGTGGCGGTGGATCACGAAGGGGGAACGGTTAACCGCTTCCGGCCAGGCGTTGCCGATCTGCCGCCGGCGATCTCGTACTGGGAAACGGAACAGGAGATAGACAAAGCCGCCGCGCTGATCTATGCCGACAGTTTTAACGCAGGGAAAGCGATTAACAGTCTCGGCGTTAATGTAAACCTGGCGCCGGTTGTGGAATATATAAATGAAAATAACCGTGAATTTCTAGATGACCGATCCTACGGTCCGGACCCGGCTTTTACTGCCGCCGCCGCCGCCGCATTTATTACCGGAATGGAACATGCCGGTATTCTCTGCGCGGTAAAACACTTTCCCGGCAGCGCAGGTGCCGACCCTCACCTTCACCCCTCGGTCTTAACGGGCGATAAGGCCGCCCTTTCGGAACTGGTTTCCCCTTTTACCGAATTAATCCTCGGCAATTATGCGCGGGCGCTCATGGTTGCCCATTCGGCTGTTCCGGCCTGGGACGATGAAAACATAGCCAGCCTTTCTCCGGCAGTAATGGGCGGCTGGCTCCGGCAGGAATTGCGCTTTAACGGTATAATTATATGCGATGATTTTTCAATGGGCGCCGCAAAAAGCACAGGCAGCCTGAAACCTGAAACTGCGGCCGTGCTGTCACTGGCCGCCGGTGCCGATATGATACTGGTTTGGCCTCCCGATCTCAGGCGGACCCATCGCGCCATTATTGCGGCGCTTGCCAGAGGAGAACTTTCACGAGAACGTCTGGAAGATGCGGCACGGCGCATTATTTTTGAAAAGATTCGGATGGGGTTAATGCATGAAGAATGGGGGATGACGGATGGCGGGTGAGCTTACTGGCCGTGTTCTTTACTGCGACGAGCACTGTGTTGTAGTGAATAAAATCATCGGCGAAGCGGTTGAAGGGGCCGGAAAGGGGATGGCGGATCTGCCGCAGCTTCTGGCAGCCGAGCTTGCCTCGCCAGATTATCCGGTTCCGGAAGCGGCCCTGCCGCTGCCAACCGCAGTACACCGCCTTGACGTTCCGGTTACCGGCTGCATATTGTTTGCCCGTTCTGAAACCGCCCTCGGTTTTTTAAATGCAGCTTTCAGCGGCGAGACTGTAAAAAAGCGCTACTGGGCAATTACCGAACCGTCATCGCATAACGAGCTTGCCTTTGAAGATTCAGGCGAGATACCGCTTGTTCACTGGCTGCAGTTTGACCCCCGGCGGAATAAATCCACGGCGCATGATCAGCCGGGACCGGGGCGGAAAAAGGCAATTCTCCGCTGCCGTCTGGCGGGCAGGGGGCAGAATTACCTGTTTCTGGAAATAGACCTGATCACAGGGCGGCATCACCAAATACGGGCGCAGCTTGAGCGGGCAGGGCTGCGGATAAAGGGAGATTTAAAATACGGTGCGCGCCGCAGCGAGCCGAACGGCGGCATCCGGCTTCATGCCCGCTCGTTATCGTTCCCCGTTCCGGCAGGCGGCAGCAAAACCGCACAAGCCGACCCGCCGCTGATCGACAATCTCTGGCAGGCATTCATGGAATCAGCGTTGGGGAAGTGACTGCATAAAACCCAATAACGGATCTGTCCAGTTTTGCGCAGTTTTTCCCTGCGCAAGAAAATGACGGTACAGGCTTATAATGTGGGTCCTGATTTCGGCAATATCCGACTCAGGCAGTTTTGTCCGGGGCGCGGCGCAGGGGCGCAGGCGGTAATTTTTGGACTGGCAGCCGGATGATCCAGAAGGAACCGGAGGGGGAGCGCTGAAGATCAGGCTGGTAAAAGATTCCGCTTCTTCCGGCGGAAACAGTTTTCCGTCAAAGCGCGTCATGGCATACAGGGACGCAGCAATGCAGTTGATGCTGTGCTGCTTTACAAAGAGAATGGCCTGGGTAATTGCCAGCGCCCCCTGTTTCATTTCCTCTATCTGAGCAGAACAATGTTTGTCCTCGTTTAACATACGGAGTATGGCGGCGAACTTGGTGTAGGTACGGATTACCACCATTACATGCAGGCTTGGTATGCACATCAGGTGGGGATCTGCAAGATGTATCAGAAAAAAACGGGGGCGGGCAATGTAAAATGGCCTGTCGGTCGTAGATAAATTTTTCTGATACACCTCGGCGGCGGCACAGTACAATTCGCCCATTGTCGCTATAAAATCCCGCACCGCATCAAGCGCTCTGTGTCCGTATACGCGCAGTAAAAAACTCACCATCCGCACCCAGAAAGGAACAAAATCAAGATATATAGTAACCCACGAAGGGACAAAGGGGATTCTGAGATCGAGCGGGTGATCTACCCTGCTTACCGGAATCCGGCCCGGCAGCCAGGCTGCCCTGTATTGACGGAAAAAGAAATTATTAAAAATCAAAATGATACTGCGGATCGCCGTAGGGCGCAGCGAAGAAACGCTTAATGATTTTATAAAGGCATAGGACGGGGATTCATCGTAAACACTGGCGGTGTTTTTCATTTTGAGCATATTACCATAAACATACTTGAATGTCATCTGTTCCCAGTGTTACAATACCGGTATGCTGGGACCGCTGGTAAATGCTTTAACTGTTGTCGTCTGCTCCCTTGCAGGCTGTTTTCTCATAAAAGGTATCCCCGAACGTTTTGAAGAACATATTAAAAAAGCTATCGGCCTTGCAGTATTGTTTATCGGGATAAAGGGCGCTCTGGACAATCAAAACATGCTTCTCCTCATTATGAGCATGGTAGTTGGGGCGATCATCGGCGAACTCATTAATATTGATAAATGGATGAACCGGTTCGGGCAATGGGCGGAACGGAAGCTTGGAATGGGCGGTTCCGAAGGCAAGAGTTCCTCTGGCAACCGGGGGCACAGTTTTTCCAAAGGCTTTGTATCCGCCAGCATCCTTTTCTGCACGGGTTCCATGGCGATTGTCGGTTCAATGCAAAGCGGCCTTCAAGGAAATCACACGATCCTGTTCACCAAGTCGATCCTGGACGGGACTATGTCGCTGGTTTTCGGCGCGTCTTTGGGAATTGGCGCCGCCTTTTCCGCGCTGCCGGTATTGGTATACCAGGGAATTATCGCCCTCGCGTCTCAGGCGATCAGCGGCTACCTGACGCCGGAAATTATACGGGAAATGTCCGCAGTGGGCAGCCTGGTCATCGCCGGAATTGGTTTTAACTTTCTGGCTGTAAAGGAAATAAAAGTTGCAAATTTGATACCGGCCATGTTTATTCCCTGGATATGGCTAACTATTTTTGGTACATAATAATCATGTTAAATAGAAAAAAATCTTGTGATTTTTAAATAGTGTGATATACTGTTACAATATGTCGATACTCGTTGCAGAAAACAATACAAGTTTATCATATCTGACCGATGCCGAAACCCAGTTGGTCGATGAGATTGGGTTATGGCTCAAGGAAACCAATCCCGAAGACTACAGGCTGGTCGGAGAACGCTTCTTTCATTTAAAAGCCCTCGGCGCCGCCGTGTTTTCCTACCCTTCCATTCGGAACACGCAGTTCCTCAAGGGGATTATATATGATGAGGGGCAGCTTGTCAGTTCGCTTCTGGGCTTCTCAACATCTTCGCGCCTGCTGCATATTCCCACCAAAGTTGTCGCTATGAAAAGTTTCCTTGTGGCAAAATTCCACGCATTTTCGCTGCTTTCCTATTTGTCAGCCGGCAGGGAAGATTTTCAGACGCAGGTACGAAACGTTATATTTTCGGTTATAAGCACCCTTATGGCGGAGGCGGTGTATTTTTCCTTCCTGGAAGACACGGATTTTTCCCATACAACAAAGGAAAACCTTGCCAATGATCTGATTGCCCTGTGGGACAGCGGCGTGGACTCGCGGGGCGTCCGCCACCTCTCCGCGCTTTCCTCCCTGTGGATTGCCCGCGATGCCGCCCCTCCCAGCTTCGGGACTATGAACGGCAGTACCGAACTTCTGAGAATCACCATAGATCTTGACGAGGACTGGCGGGATTTCCTGATAGACGAATCCAGCAATAATGATACCAGATGGGCCCTGGAGGAATTCCTCTTTGGCCTTACATGGGAGGAAATACAGCAGATCCGCACCCGGCTTTCCCGGTACGGCGTAAACGCTATCGGTTATGACGAGCTGCGTTCCTATCTGGATTCCCAGCCTTCCTATTCCATGGTAAACCAAAGCGACCCGCGGGCGATATACGATTTCTTTATCGAACGCAGGGATGCCTGTAACCACCGCAAAAGGATTTCCGCGCCCGGCCCTAAACACACCCTGGAAGGGATATACCTAAAATACCGTATTATAACTGAACTCAGGTAATATCCGGCGAATTTTCTCTGGAGATATATCTCGGGATATTGTCTTAACCTTTCTTTTTAGGTACAATAAACCAAGGAGTATTCTCTTATGGAAGCCGTAAATTTAAAAACGATTCTCAAGCTTGATTCAGAGTTGAGCCAGATTCAGGATCTTGACCTTCTTTTAGAAAGGATCCTTCTGGAAGCCCGTAAAGTGGCCCGTGCCGATGCGGGCACAATATATGTAAAAGTAACCGATGAGAACGACGAAGGCAAGTTTGAAAAACTTTCCATGAAGTATGCCCAGAACGATACCATTCAGAAAAAGCTGCCCTCCGGTCAAAAGATGATCTACACGATATTTTCCGTACCCATAAATGAAAAATCTATTTCAGGTTATTGCGGCCTTACCAAAAAAATCATCAGCGTGCCGGATATGTATAATATCCCGGAGGACGCGACATATTCCTTTAACTCCATGTATGACAAAATAACCGGCTATAAAACCACCTCGTCACTGACCTTCCCGCTGTTTACCGCAGAAGGAAAGCTGCTGGGCGTTATCCAGCTTCTTAACAAAACGGATGAAGAAAAAAATGTTATCCCGTTTTCGGAAGAGGATGAATTCATTATCACCCATTTTGCCGCCAATGCCACGGTTGCGCTCCAGCGGGCTTATCTTACCAGGGCGATGATCCTCCGCATGATTAAGATGTCGGAACTGCGGGACCCCAAGGAAACAGGAACCCATGTAAACCGTGTAGCCGGATATGCCGTTGAAATTTATGACCGTTGGGCTTATAGGCATAATATTTCCAATGATAAGCAGGAAAAATACCGCGACCTTCTCAGAATCGGTTCGATGCTCCACGATGTTGGCAAGGTGGCTATATCAGATCTGATTCTTAAAAAACCGGCCCGCTTTACGCCGGAAGAGTTTCTGATAATGCAGCACCATACCCTGTACGGCGCGAGCCTTTTTGACGACCTTCAATCGCCCGTTGACATAATTGCCAAAGAAATAGCCCTTACCCACCACGAAAACTGGGACGGCACCGGCTATCCGGGCTGGGTTGAGCCTGCAAGCGGCACCCTAATTAAAGCCGGAGAAGACGGCAAGCCGCTGGGCAAAAGGGGCGAAGAAATACCCCTTGCCGGAAGAATCGTCGCCATTGCCGACGTTTTTGACGCGCTGTGTTCAAAGAGGGTGTACAAGGATCCCTGGACTGAGGAACAGGTGCTGGAAGAAATGCGCAAACTTTCGGGAAATAAATTCGATCCCGAACTGGTTGAAGTTTTCTTTGACGTGCTGCCCAATATCAAGCAAACCCAGAATATGTACCCAGAGCAATAGTATTATCGACCCGCTTTTTTCCCTGTATAAAAACTGCCGCCTGTGCCCCCGCGCCTGCGGCGTAGATCGGCTTGCCGGAAGCGCAGGTTACTGCGGGGAAAGCGCCCGTCTCAGGCTTGCCTTTGCCGGACTGCACCGGGGAGAAGAACCCCCCCTGAGCGGGAAAGACGGTTCAGGCACGATCTTTGTCAGCGGGTGCAACCTTGGCTGTGTTTTTTGCCAGAACTGGCAAATCTCAACCGGCGGTAGGGCAGCCAAAAGCACGGCTGCGGAAGCCGGTAGCCGCCTTGGGCGCGTTGTTTCCGCAGGGGAATTTGCCGCGTTATGCCTTGAACTGCAGAACAAAGGCGCGGAAAACATCAACATTGTGACCGGAAGCCATGCCGTCCCGGCCATTGCCCGCTGTCTAACTGATGCCAGGGCTGGCGGCCTCCGGCTGCCGGTGCTGTGGAATTCTTCCGGCTACGAAAAGCCGGAAACGCTGGAATACCTCGCCGACTCTGTCGATACCTGGCTGCCAGACTTGAAAACCCTGGACAGCGGCCTTTCGGCACAGTTTTTTAATGCCCCGGATTATCCGCAGGCCGCCGTCCGGGCAATTGTGTGGATGATACAACACCGGCAGCACAGGCCGGTCACGGCGGCGCTTCCGGGCATTATAATCCGCCATTTGATCCTTCCCGGCCGGCTGGAATCCACCCGCGCTGTCCTGCGCTGGTTTGCCGAAAACGCCGCCGGAAATGCCCTGCTTTCGCTGATGAGCCAGTACACGCCAATTTCGGAAACCGGCGGGCCCGCATCCGGTCCGGGGCGTTTTTTGAACAAACGGGAGTACGAAACCGTCCTTGGCTGGCTGGGCGAATACGGCATAGAAAACGGTTTCTGCCAGGAATTGCTTACCGGCAGCGACTGGCTTCCCGACTTTAATCGCCCAAACCCCTTTTCATCAGATCTGTCCGTAGCGGTATGGCATTTTTAACATAGCATTTATACATTGAAAAACCTGCATAAACAGCCTATAATAGCATCATGAGAAAAGCCCTTGCGTTAATGTTCTGTTTAACAGGCATATCGCTGTTTGCCCATACAGATGCAGCGCAGCTTGCTCCCGGCGCGCGCGAACAACTGAACGCCCTGCTCAACAAGCCCGCAATGGTACAAAAGGCCGTGGTAACGCCCCTGGGCAAGAATTGGTTCAGGCTGGAGACAGACGCCCATGTTATAACCGACGAAGCCGGTTTTAAACAGGTAGCCGACGTTTTAAATGATCTGGAAAATTCCGAGAAAATCTTTGGCGGCAAGGTAAGCAAACTGCAGGGAAATATCATCAGCAGGCAGGACGGCGAAACAATTGTGGACTTTACCATGATTTCATTCGCCCCATTGGGCATCCAGATCAAAACGCCGTACCGCGCCTCGGTGAGAACCGTGGAAAGAACCGAATCAAAAATATATATAGAAATAAAGCAGCTTGCTTCGGACAGCTCGTCCAACAAAGATATTAAGGATCTTTTCGCAGTTCGCTATGCGGAAGAAATCACCATTTCCGGCAAAAAATACACCTACATCAGGATATATGCCAAAGATGATGTAAATGCCAGCATATTGCCGGGAGCGCGAGGTATATTGGAAAACAATTCAGCTCCGTCCAATATTGAAGCGCTTCAGTTGGTAATCGCGGCGGCAAAGGCCAGATAGACTTTCCAATTATCCATAACTGGAAAAATACCGACAATGAAATAGGACTATATGTATACAAGGGAAATTCAGGCGCCGAGGGGCTCTCCTATCAACAATGGAATTCCGCTCACCGGAACCTGGAACAACGCTTTCGCATGGGTGGACTTTTTAAGCGTCCAGAGGCCCTACTCCTGGCCGCTGCCGCGCTGGCTCAGGGACTGCCGGATCAAAGAATGGGAGAGTTTCAGCGTCCAGGATGATAATATCTTTCTGGAAGCCCTTTTGGGGAATTTTAAACTGTTTCAAATAGCGCAGATATGGTTATATGACAAAAAAGCCGGAGAAAGCTATGTGTACAGAAAAGTGGTTCCCGGCAACAGTTGGCGGATGCCCAAGAGCCTGAACCATGCGTCGGTTGAATGCCGCTCATACCATTTTTTCTTCCGCATCCATACCTGGCTCAATGCCGACACTATCAAGCTGGATATTGATATTGCGGCGGCAAAACGGCAGCCGTCGTTTACCGCCCACATTGCATACTGCTACGGGGATAATACTGTTACGCCTGTGGCGGTATCGTTAAATTTCACCAAACGGCGCAACATGTACGCATACAAGGCACTGTCTGCGGTAAGAGGAGATGTAGTACTGGGAGACCGGCATATCAGCCTGGCGCCAGCACGTTGTACAGGGATTTTTTGTGATTACAAGGGATTCTACCCGTACCGCACAAAAGGGATATTATGCGGCAGCATGGGTTTTGACAGTGAGGGCAGGCGCTATGGATTCCACATCGCGGAAAATCAGGCTAAAGAGACCCGAAAGAACAATGAAAATGTCCTGTGGGTCAATGAAAATTTTACCCCCCTGCCGCCGGTACGAATAACAATGCCCGACGGCCCGGATTCGGACTGGGTAATACAGGATCTTGACGGCATGGTGGACCTGATATTTACCCCGAAAGAAGCTAACCGTTTTGGAGCAAACTTCATAATAACCCACAGTGATTTTTTATCCTTCATGGGTTATTATAACGGGGTATTGGTAAACAGTGAAAATGTGCAGATACAAGTGCGCAACCAGTGGGGAATAGGTGAAAAACTATATTTACGGGTGTAATTATGGCAGATAAACCAAGAGCAATTTATGAGCCTGGGGAACTGGGCCGTGTGCGCGGAAAATTAGGAAATATTGATGAGTCCGAAGCAAAGCGGATGGCCCTGCTTCTTGGCGGGGAAGTAGGCATGGAAAAAGGGGCGGCTGTAAACAGCGGCGGGGCCAAACGCAAGACCGTTGAAATGCTGGTTCCGGGCCGCCGCAAGCGTCCGGGCCGTCTTGTGGAAGTTGCCGGAGAAGATGAAAGCGATTCCTCTCCTTTAAAGATGCTGACAGCAGCGGCAGATCCCGCCGACGATCCGACAATCTCGCTCAGGACAACCTACAGGGAACGGGTAAAAATGGACCGTTACGCCGCCCAATTCGAATATGAAATCAAAAATTCATTACAGGTGCTCATTTCGACCTTCTCGTTTATAGGAGAGCCGACAGAATATGTAAATCCGCGTTTTGTAACCCGCCGGATAAATGTCTATTACTCCAAGATTGAACAACTCGTCACTTCAACGAGGAATCTCTTTCCCCGCAACAATGCCCGCCGCAGCGAGCGGCTCAAAAAATCATCGCCTTTTGTGTTTGACATACTGGACNCCATCCGCCATTGGGACATAGAACATATCGGCAGCGATTTGGCCAAGATACAGCCCCATCCGCGTTCGGCAAGGGTTTCGGAATTTGCCGATATCCTGCGGGCCATTTACCGGCCTTTGTTCATCTTGGAAAAGCTTGATATAAACGTTCACATTAAAGGCGCATACAAAATGCTGTACAAGCTGCTGTATATGGAAAACCCAACGGAATCAAAAGACAGGTACCAGGAGCTTATCCGCATCGCTATTGCATCCTATACCGATATCCGCCGCGAAGTCCACGCCTGCCTGTACCCGTTGTTAATGAAATTTATATCTGACCGCTGGTTCCCCTACGAGAGGCTGTTTATCCAGCGCCGCCGCCGTTTCTTGTCATTTATCAACGCCACGGAAGAGGAGCAAGTTTTACCGCTGACCATCAATCCCGACCAAATAGACAGCGACGATCTGGAAACGGTGAGCGAAGAAACCGGTACCGAGGGGACGGAAGAAGCGAAGGCAAACGTAGAAAATACCAAAGAGAAAGAAAAAGAAGAGGCGGATCTCAACGATCCGCAAGTCGTTGCGCGAAAAGCGCGGGAAGCCGCCATAGCAGCCGAGCAAAAAGCGCTGGAACACAGCTCCAGCGCCTTGGAAAAACTGTTCCCGCAGGCCGGCTGGGAAAAACTGGATACATACCCCGACCTCTTTCCCTACTTCGCCAATATATTTGGATTGCGCCGGGGTTACGAACTCATTCCCCCCAACGATCCCCTGCAACAAACCGCCATTCTGATGCACATAATGGAAAACATCTGCGTTGCCCTTCGTTATGTGTCATTCGGAGTCGTTACCGGGCCCGACGGCAAAGCTGTCGCAGTAGGCAATGAGATAGGCGACACGATCACCAATTGGCGGCGGTACCTTGACGACAGCTTTTTGAAGGAATATCTGCCGCGCCTTTCGGAATATTGCCGGATGCTGGAACATTCAGCCGATGCCAAAAATTCAGTGTATGGCAAAAAAACCTTAAACGAGCTTCGCTGGATAAAGCGGCTGTACTTTCTGCCTTTCTATAAATTTGAGGCTTTGGGCCCGCCGCCCTTTAAAAACGAGGAACCGACGATCATTTACAGCCAGGTAAAGAACCTGCGCAGATACCTGACTCTGGTCGCCTCGGGCATAGAGCAGGGAAACCGCAAGGGCGGCGCTGCGGCAAAGGCCCACTGCAACGGCATTGATGATCCCTGGAAGCATTACCATTTTGAAGTGCCTAACCCGGTGTCAAGACGTCTGGATGCCCTGATTGAGCCCCCCAAACGAAACAACGCCGTTCTCGTGTTCTTTGCATTATCAACAGCGACCATTCTTGATAATCTGCTTAACAACGAATCCAGTTGGGCGTATACCAACGACTCTTCAACCATGTACCGCAGCATCAACAACGAGGGGGGGGTACCCATGTTCGGCGTTGAAGATAACATTAACGCAGACCAGATATTCAAAAACTCGTTAAAGAAAAAAGCCGAAAAACAGCAAAAGCAATAGACTTGTAGGGGAATTCCCTTACAAGTCTGATCTCTGTTATCATTTCATATATGCGGTTTCGTTCAACCAATTCCAGCGAACCATTAATCTCATTCAGGGATGCAGTTCTGACCTCGCTGCCTCCGGACGGCGGGCTCTATGTCCCCGATAAAGCAATGGACATTCGCCATCTGTTTTTATACATGAACGAACAGACCACTTTTCCGGATCTGGTAGCGGCGGTAACGCCCAGCCTTCTGGATGGCGACCTAAACCCTTTATCGGCATCCCGCATCGCGGAAAGCGCCTTTAATTTTGAGCCGGAACTAATTCAACTGGACGATAACTATTCGATACTGAACCTGTATAACGGCCCCACAGGGCTGTGCATTGATTTCGGGATTGCTTTTTTTGCCGCAGTATTGGAGGAACTGCAAAAGAAATCCGCACCATCGCTTGTCCTTGCCGCCTCACGCGGCGATTCCGGGGTTTCAATAGCCCATGCCTTTAACGGGAGGAAAGACATAAAAGCCGTCCTCCTGTACCCGTCAGGCCACATCCGAGGACTCGATCCGGCATCGTTTGTCCCCAACGGCGGCAACATTATACCCATTCAGATACAGGGAACCTTTGATGACTGCCAGAGCCTTATCAACGGGGCAATTAACGACCGCGAATTTGCCGCCCGTTATAATATAGTCAGCGCCAACACGATCAACCCCGGACGGCTGCTGCCCCAGACCTTTTATTTCCTGTACGGATTTATCAAGCTAAAAAAACGGCTTTCCGGTGATCTGACGTTCAGCGTCCCCTGCGGAAACTTTGGCAATCTAATTGCCGGCCTGTACGCATGGAAATTCGGCATGCCGGTCAACAGCTTTGTCGCCGCCATGAATTCCAACAACCCGCTGGGTGATTTTATCAGGGGAAAACCCTTCACCCCGCAGCCGTTGATCCATACAAAAACTCCCACGCTTGATGTAAGCGTTCCGTCAAACCTCAGCCGCCTTGCGTCGTTTTACAATGAGGCCCCGGCTGTTATGCGCAACATGGTATACCCGGCATCCGTTGATGACGAGCTTACCCTGCGGACAATTGAACAGGTCTGGAAAAAATACCGCATGCACATAGATACGCACACCGCCGTCGCCTTTGCCGCCGCCGAACAGACCGCCGCAAGGGAGGACTGGAACGGGCACAACCACACCGTTATCCTCGCCACCGCGCATTACGCCCATGAGGCGCAACTGCTCCGCACGATAACCGGCGAAATAATACCGGAAATGTTTAAACCCCTCCAAAAAAAGACAGACCCCATAGCCATCATTTCCCCGGACATTGACGCGTTCGAAGGGGTCATAGCGCATTGTTTTTAATGGAACATGCCGAGCAATTCCCGCTCTCTTTCACCGCGTTGATGCTCAGGCATGCTTTCCAAAAGGTATTTGATTGATTCCCCGCCGATAATTTTCCCGCCCTGAACATACATCCAGTCGGTAATAGCCTCGATGTTAAACACCACCGTATCGCCTTTTTTCATGCCGCCTAAATGCCTGGGGCTGCTGACAACAACGCCGAGGTACCTTCCGCTCCTGAACCGGACGCCGGTAAGCCATATCTGCTCCGAACCCATACCGCTGTCCGCATCCGCCGCAAACGGGCACTTAATATAGCAATGCTCCCCTTCCGCACCCATCCTGTTAACATACCGGAAAAAAACCGGCAGCGAGCCCCGCGCATCTTCCGCTATCCGCGCAATACCCGCGTCATCTTCGTCAATCTGCACCACGGCAACCGCAGGCGTCTCAGCGGCTTTTTCACAGGAGAACAAGAGTAACGCGCAAAGCAACACAAGCATAGAAAATTATCGTTTTACAGGGCCAATTTCACGACGGATCATGACCGCAATAACGGTTCAACAAATGACAAGAGAATGATTAATACAGCAGGGATTTTTTTAGGATGAGAATAGAGAAGATTATATATTTTTAAATAAACAAGTCCATATTCCTATCTGGTAAGCAATATAATAGAAATAAATGTGGTTATAACTGAAAGAGCTGTAGTTACAACAGGCGCATATTGATTAAAGAAGTACAGAGCATGATTAGTCCTGGCAGAGATAATGGTTTCCGGAGTTATCGCAGATGTCTTCTGGAGACGTTTCCCGGTTAAATCAGTTATGATAACCGAATCAAAGCTATTGCGCCCCGGTAAAAACCCTCCAGCCAGCGCTATATAATACTCCCAATCACGATCGGGGATGTATGGATAACGGCCAGGATTGGTAACAGCCCCGGAAACGGTTACGAAGTATTGCCTAAAAGGAATAACCAGAACATCGTTTTCATTGATTAATACTTCATCACGATAAGTAGCGTCATACAGCATGGGATTCAAATTAATAGGTATGCGTTGATCCTTTCTGATAATATATGCATTCAGGGTATCCGATATTGCGGTAAACCATTTACTATTACTGCGGACAATGGAAGCATAGGTATCCCCCATACTGAATTGAATCACTATACGGTTAGATGAAACAAGAGTATTACTTGTTTCTACATCCCTGTCTCTTTTCGTTTCATCTATTATTTCTTTCACTGCACCTTCTACAAACATAACCGGTTTTAATTGGGTAATTGAGGGAACATAAATCATATCATAATGTTCCAGCGAAAAATTATTATTAACATCTTTTTCTGTTAAAAACAATTTATCACCGGCTATATACTCTCCATTTACCAGCCGTACCATCTCCATTCTGCTTGGGTCTGCTGTCGCCATAAAACCATCAGCATAAACTTCTATCATATCTCTCAAATTTTCATCTGGCATTAATTCATAAGTACCCGGACGACGTACCTCTCCGGTAATAGTAATTGTACGTTCTATCCGGTTAACATAAACCGCTGGTCTTAGATTTGATATTGCAGGAACAAAAATAACATCCATATCTTGCAGAACATAATTTCCCGCCAGATCCTCTTTAGATAAATAGGTTATATCTCCGGAAATTTCAGCACTACCAACATAGCGCGTTAATCTAACTCTGGTTTTATCCGCTATTGGAGTAAAACCATTGGCATAAGACCCTATAAGTTCATGTAAGTTTTCTCCATCCATAAGTTGATATCTATCCGGGCGTTCTATTTCGCCATTGATATTTACAATCCGCTTTATTCGATTAAATGTAACAATATCACCAGGTCTGAGGTAAGGGTCCTGGCTCATATCACCTAGGCGCTGCGCTCTAAACAGATCATATACCTTCGTTTGACCATTAGAAGACTTAACCGAAATATCGCGGATAGATGCATATTTGGTTAAACTTCCATCAACTAACCACGATAATCTATTTAATGCCCAAGCAGAACGTTCAGTCGTTGTATTTACCTCACCCTTTACACTAACCATAAAAACAGATGGCTGTGTCAACACTAACTGCACACCGCTTAATGGATAATTATTAGTAACAATATTTTCTATTTCTCTTCTTAGTTGCGGAAACGTTTTTCCCGCTCCATTGACAATTCCCATATTTGAAATGCGAATGCGGTATGAAGTATCTACTGTAATTGTATATGAGACTGAAGTAGCACCAGCCGAATATGCCAATGTATACACATCTCCTGGGGTTACCATATAATCTACACTGGAACGAGCCAACATAATATTTGGGTTGGCCGCCGCACTGGATACGCTTAATGATGCATTGGTATTTGAAACCTTCGTTGGATCTGATATTTCTATACTTCCTTCCTCCTGAGCAGAGACAGAAAACCAGAATCCTGCCCATATGAGAAAGATAACATAAAAAAAAGTTTTTTTTATATTCATTGGTTCTTCCTTAATTTTGCCATGGATTCTGGATCATTCCTAATATTCGCAATCATATTAAACATAAAAGCCAACAATATTGAGAAAAATCCTGCAACAAAAGTAGCAATAAAACAGAATATACTCCGGCTTGGGCCCGACTTCATATCTGGTATTTCCGCCATTTCAACAATTTGAAAAGGTGGCTTTTCACTGGCCATATTTACTTTTAACAATTCATATTGAACCTTAAGTTGATTATATATCTGCTGTTTAGCTGTCAGCTCGAGAGCAATCCGTCTTACATCAGTTGCAGTTACTGACGGAAGTCCGCCAATGGAATAAGTTGAAGCAAGTGACCGTTCAAGGTTTCTGCCTTCTTCCTCAAGTTGAAGAATTTCATAAAATGTAGTGGCAATATTTGTTTCCAGATTATCTTTTTCGATCTTGTTTTTATCAAGACCAAGTTCATCAAAGCGTTGAGCCAAACATAAGGTAGCATAATTAACAACATCTCTTGCAAAAACAGGGTCTCTGTGTGTAAATCCAAGACTCATTACACCACTTTTTTCATCAATTGTTGCCGTTAGAAGTTTTTTGAGTTTGTTTCGGCTAGATGCTTTGGGATATTCCTTTATTTCAAATAGATTAATCATATCAAATTCATTTATCACAGCATCAAGAAGAGTATTACTCTGCATTAAGTATTTTGCAAGCTGACTGTTAGTTATGCCTGTTGGCAGCCTAACTCCGGCAAAAGAAGCTAAATTAGATGCGTTCAATCTTGCAGAGAGCCCTCCCCCGCCGCCAGCGGCCGCCGGATCATTAATAAGTATTAATGCTTTAGGAGTATATACATTAGGACTAAACGATGTTTCCGAAGGCATTTTCAGAGAAATAATTGATATCACGACTGCAAAAATAGCAACTGCACTAGTAATGACAATTATCATTTTTCTCCAACACCAAATTACCGCAAAAAGATCAAATAAACTCATTTCATCATTCTGGCTTTTATTATCCATATTCATTCCTTTTACATTTTTTCATCAAGGAATTTTCCAGTTTCCTTGTGATTGAATTCTTCCATCATAAAGCTAAATAAATTAATCAAATCTGTTCGTGACCACTGGCCTTTTTCTCTAAATATCCTAATTGTATCCAGAAATACATTTAATTTTTCTTCATCATATACCGCCTCATTTTTAATTACACCTAATGCTGTAAATCGTTTCATATCAAGCATCTCGTTTTTAGTATAGAATTCCTCGAAGTCCTTTTCTCCAGTAGTATCACTGTTAAAAAAGTAAACTGGATATTTCTTTTTTATTTTAAGCTCTTTTACCCGATCCCTGGCTTCATCCTCAGTTTCACAGCGAATTGGTTCATAGCCTATATCAATAAGGTACTTTTCTGCAATCTCACTAAATGTTATCAGATTAAGGTCATAATTTAATTTTGGGAAAAAAATATCCCGGTTTTCGCCTAGCAGACAAGACATAAGGCATAATTCTCCGGACTCCCGGGGTGTTACAAAATAACGACGTACATCATTAGGCGCTGCAAGAGGTTGTTCCTTTTCCATACGGCGGGTAAAACCATAGAGTAAACTACCATCAGAGAAAGCCACATTTGCAAAACGAGCCATGGAAATTGGCAAATCCAAAGAACGGCGCATTAAAAACATCTCCATAATTCGCTTTGAGGCTCCCATCATATTTACCGGATTCGCAGCCTTATCGGTAGAAACACAAAAATATTTCTTTGCTCCTTTACTCCGTACCTGCAATGTCGACTTGTCAGTATTCAAAACATTTACCTCTATCATCCGCATCAGTGTAAAAGGATCTTTCTCACTCCGTACATGTTTAAGAGCAGAAAGATTAAATACATAATCATACCCCCGCCCTTTCGTAATGAATGAATCAAAAATATCTGATCCACAATCTATAGCAAAAGTTGCGAACTCACCATCTATATAACCAAGAGAACTACGAATATCCCGAACAAGCTCTACCATGTTATTTTCACTAATGTCAACCACATGTAGCAGTTTTGGGTTTCGCCTGAATAACTCATGTACTACAGATGAACCAATAGAACCCGCACCACCAATAACAAGAAAGCGCGATGATGAAATAATATCTGACAAGTCGCCTTCATGAAGCGAAATATCAGCATCAAACAGGGGTTCGATCCGTCCTATTAGTGATAAAATATTTGACATAAATTATATTCCTTATTTAGATGTATTTTTTTAACTCTTGCGGTATCGGGGGTAAGCCCTCAAATACTTTTTTCCAGATATTTGGATTGTCTTTTATTACTACAAGAGCAGTAATTATAATTATCTTTAAATAATTATATATACTTTTATTTTCAACATACCAGCTTTCAAGCCTGCCCTTATAAGGTTGAATTATTTTTTGATGAAAACTGTCTTTATCTTCAATTTGTTGTAAAATCTCCTCTTCATTTCTAAATACAATGGCTCCAATGCCGGTTAACCCAGGTTTAGAATTATATAATTTCCTTTTTGCTTCCTCATGGTAAGCTTCATAATGTTCCTTAACTGTTGGTCTATACCCTACAATACTCATTTGCCCAATAAATACATTAATTATCTGAGGGAGTTCATTTATTTTTGTTTTTCTTAAAAATTTCCCCATCGGCAACAGCCTTGGATCATTAATGCTTGTATAAAATCCACCCGGCATATTGGGTGAGTTTTTAAGCATTGTTGCAAATTTTAACAATAAAAACTCTTTCGCATAACAACCAATTCTTTTTTGTGTATAAAAAATATAATGTTCTCCAGTTAATTTTAATGCAATAATAATCGGTAACATAAATGGAAATAAAACAAGAATGGCTATACCTGACAAAATAATATCAAAAATGCGTGTCATATGATATTCTATAAATGTTTCACTGTTAGTTTAAAACCCTCATCTACCTTGATTGGCAAATTACTAACTTTTATTGCGTTTTTTACTTTTACATTGGATACGACATAATTCTCTATTAACTTTTGCAATTGATTTGAGTTAATTGGCAGCCTGAAAAATGTTCCCAGTTTTGCCGCTATAAATATAAACAAGGGGTCAATTTTCCATATTCTGGCCTTTTTACCCATAGAAAACGAAATTATTTTTATTAATTCGTTTGTGGAAATCGGATCATCATCGGCTAAATTATAGATTCCGCTTTCCGGTTTTATTTGAATGAACTGCTCCAAAATATAAATCAGGTTCCAAATATTTAAAAAAGATCGTTTGTTATCAAAACTTCCCAAAGGATATGGTATCCCTTTTTTTACAAGATTATATAATAAATTTAAATTCCCTTTATTACCAGGACCATGAATCATACAAGGTCGAAATATATATACCTTCTTCCCATTCCAATTTTTACTTTGTATATATTCTTCTGCTTTAATTTTACTTTCACCATATGGACCAATGGGGTTTGGAATTACTCTTTCAGTAAGAAAATCACCAACCACTTTATCAGCTACCGCTTTTACAGAACTAAAAAAAAAGAATTGTTGAGCTTTGGATTGCAGAAAGCAATCGAATATCAACTGCGTTAGTCTGGTATTTACATCAAAATAAACCTGCGCATCACTTTTGTTTTTTGTATCGTGAGCTTTTCCTGCCAGGTGAATAACAATCTCAAGATCATTCCAGGGTATATCCTTCAACTTATCCCATGAAAAGAAACAAGAATAACTACCTATTTCTTTTTCTTCTATATCTAAAGCATGGATATTATGTTTATCTTTTAAAGCAAGTGCCAAATTTGTTCCAACAAAACCATATGCACCTGTTATTAGTATATTCATATCCTTATGTATTCTCTTAAACATTGATTCCATTTTTTTATCTGTTTTTCTTTAGAACAAACATTCTTATAGAATATAAATGTTTGTTCCTGCATACTTTGTAAATTAAAAATATTTTTACTTAACTCATCTAACTGATCAGCAATATTTTTTATATTATAATTACCAACAATAAAACCGAATTTTTCTTTCTTTATCATTTCGGCAATACATGAATCGGGGGTACCGCAATAAAGAAGTGGTCTCCCTGACGCAAGGGAACCAAAAAATTTAGAAGGGACAACTATTCCCTCCCACCCATGATGGAGACTGATCATATGAATATCTGCTGAAGCAAGCCTTTTTGATAATAATTTTTCATCTATAAATCCTGCAAAAAAAATATTTACATCTTCTGAAGTAATAGAATTTTTTAAATCCATATACTTGTTGCCATAACCTGCAAAACAGAACGAAACCGATGCATTGCGTTTTCTCAATTCGCGTGCCAAAAGTATAAACTCTTCAAATTGGTGGGCATGTCCTATCGTCCCAGAGTATAATATTCCAAGAGATGCATACCCAAATAATTCATGTCTCATTATATTATCCGGTTTTTCGGGCATTTGCGGTTCATCCAACGCCCAAGGAATAATTGTTTCATTTCTGGCATTTGGATGATATGCAATAAATCTTTTACGCATACATGAACCTATATCTACAAGCAATCCGCAACAACGGTAACTAATTCCTGCCCACTTTTTAAGGGAGGTAAGAATAAATCTTGGAATTTTTATGCCATCAGCAACTATTGCCTCAGGATATAAATCAAACCCCCATATAGAAATGCGCAATGACGGGCGAAAAAATGATAAGAATGGAATAACATAATAAGAAAACTGTGGGTTAGTGCCAAAGATAATAACATCGGCATGTTGGAATAACAATGCAAAAAACCATTTGAAACACAGACAAAAGCTATTTAGCAATCTACCGATGTTCTTATAATGGGAAAATGCAGGATACTTAAAACGTTGTATTTGGATGCCATTTCGCATCTCTTTACAAGGAGTAATCTTTCCTCCGCGACGACAAAAACGATTACCTGTAAATACCGTCACATCCCATTTATTATGATATAAACCTTCAGCCAGATCAGTAAAATGGCGGGAACTAACTACATCATCAGGGTAATAGTATTGATAAACGATGATACATTTGGGCATATTTTTTACCGTCTATAATATATATTTTCTAATAATATTTATTTTTCTTATAAAAAAAGTAAAACAGATCGACAATAATATCAGTTACACGTCTCTCTTTTTTGATACCTCAGATGCAATCCATTCATAGGTCACTTGCATGCCATCTGCCAGTTTTGCAGATGGTCGCCAGCCAAGAACTTTCTGAATAAATGTATTATCAGAACTTCTTCCACGAACACCAAGAGGACCAGGAATATGCCTAATCTCAAGCCGTTTCCCGGCAAAATTCATTGCCATTTTTGCAAGATCATTTATGGAAATTAACTCATCGGAACCTATATTTACAGGGTCCATTACGTTTGAGCTCATAAGATGCCTTATGCCATTAATACACTCATCTATGTAAAGGAATGTCCGGGTTTGCTCACCATCACCCCAAATTTCTATTTCACCTCCATCTTGTGCTTCAGCTACTTTACGGCACATTGCCGCAGGGGCCTTTTCTTTTCCACCTTCCCAGGTACCTAAAGGTCCAAAAATGTTATGAAAACGGGCAATATGTATCTCCATATCATAATTTCGGGCAAAAGACAAAAATAATCTCTCACTAAACAATTTCTCCCAGCCATATTCACTGTCAGGACCGGCTGGATAGGCGTCAGTTTCCTTTAATCCTGGGTTTTTAGTCTCCTCCTGAATACTTGCAGGATAAATACATGCGCTTGAAGAGTAAAAAACTTTCCCTATTTTAGTTTTTCTTGCTTCCTCTACCATATTCAAATTAATTGTTGCAGAATTATGCATAACATCTGCATCATGGTCTCCCGTAAAAATATAACCAGCACCGCCCATATCTGCAGCAAGTTGATAGAGTTCATCAAATTGAATATCCGATGTTATTTTTCTGCAAATATCCTGTTCACGCAGATCACCCAATACAAATTCGTCAGCAAGACTTTCTCTGTGTTCATGATTTTTTATATCAACACCACGCACAAAATAACCTTCATTTTTAAGACGTTCTACAAGATGTCCTCCGATAAAGCCGCCAGCTCCGCATACCAAAGCCTTCCTTTGATTTGACATAAATTACTCCTTAATAATTATTTGTTTGAATAAATCCATTCTAATGTTCGCTGAATCCCCTGCTTCCTTGTGTATGGTAAATCAGGCGTAATAGATATTATATTCGATAAATCAATCTCATTGTCTGTTGTCATATTATTTAGCCTGAATGTTGTCATTGGAAACGGTATATTATATTTTTTTAACATATCCCCAAATCTTGCTACTATGCAAATCATCCAATAGGGAATAGTCAATATTTTATAGTTAAAAAAACCAGCAATCTCATTTGCCCATTCTTCTATGTTATTGGGAGGTATATCCCCTAAATAAAATATTTTATTATCTAATTCTAAAGTGTCAGTAAAAAGAAGTCTTTCTATTTGAAAGATTGTATTCCCAATGTATCCATACGTTTTGGTACATAATTTATCACTAATATTAAAATATTTTCTAGCAATAATCATATCAAAAAAATCTTTATATGGACTTCCAAACCATTCACCCCATATTGAAGTTGGTCGAATTATAGCCCAATCACAATTTGGCTGGTTACCCCAGATTGTTTGTTCCGTTATGACCTTACTTTCCCCATAAACTGTAGTTGGATGATAATCAAAAATATTTTCAGGTTTATAGCCCAATCCGCATACTAACATTGAAGATGCTATAATAATTTTCCTTAAATTTACTAAACAATTAGCTGCATCAAGAATATTTCTTACGCCTATTGTATTTGCAGAATACTCATTTAAGGTTTCTCCCTTTAAATCAGTTCTTGCTGCTAAATGAACAATATAATCAGGATCAAAATCAATTACACTTTTTTTTAATTTTGATAAATTTGTTATATCAATGTTCATATAATAAGTAACTTGCCTGTCATTTTTTGGAGTATTTATATCTATATTAAGTACAGAATAACCATCATTAATGAATTTTTCCAATAAATTTGTACCTATAAAACCAGAAGCACCAGTAATTAGAATTTTTATTTTATCCATGTAATATACTTTCACCAATAAGTCTGTTAGATAATTCAAAAAATTGCTTCCATGTATTTTCATTATAACCTGAGTTGCCATGAAAAATATTTTTATAGTATTTATAATTTTGAATAGCTATAACCCATTCATTTATATTGTCAGGATCATAAAAATACTTGTTGTCATAATCCTCCAATACCTCTCTTGCATATTGCAAATTAGATGCGATTATAGTTAATCCGAAATTCGAAGCTTCCAATAAAGGCAACCCGAAACTTTCAATTTTCGATGGAAATAGTAAAGCTCCAGCAGATTTATAATAGGACAACAATTCTGTATATGGTATTTGCCCTAAAAAACGAATACAAGATCCTATATTTTTATTCTTAATTATTTTCATAAGGTCATTGGATAATCTATCAACTGTGAAGGTTAATAATATATTTTCCAGAATATCTGGATTATTCCTTTTTAACTCAACAAGGGCATGTATAAGCACTTTATGATTTTTGTAACCGAATAACGTTGAAGGATATAAAAAAACAAACCGATCATCATTCTTGGACATAACTTTAGGTACTCTGTGATTTACATCTATCATCGGTCTATTGGGACGTATAACCATTATCCTATCAGGTGCAATATTTTTAAATTTTTTACAGAATAAATCCTTAATACAATTTAATTGCACTACATAATGACAATTAATACTATTCATTTTTACAAATATTGGATACAAAAAATGATGAAGCAATAAGTTAAAGTTATGATTCATCCCTTTCCATGTGTAAAGAGGGAAAGGATGATGAAAGTAGATTAGTTGCAATGCCTTTTGTCCATTTTTTTTGGTATAGTTTGTACTGGTATTATGCATCGAAATAATAATATCAGGTTCTATGTTATGGTTCCGACACCAGTTTTGTAAACCGCCATTATCCCATATTATACGTGATAAAAAACCGAACGTTTTTAATTTATGTATTTTTAAATTTTTATATTCATTAAAATCATCTATAACGGTTAATAAGTGATATTCGATTTCATATCCAGGGTTATTTTCTACATACTCAACACAATTTTTTAATATTGTTCTTGCACCAGACACTTTGGCCGCTATTGCATTAATTAATATCAAAGACATTTGTTTCTTTCTTATCTCTGTAATTAAACTACTCTCTCTAGAATAGAATATTTGAATAATTATCTAAAGCATAACTATAAAAAGTTTTCGTACTAAAACTAATTATACTATAAATTAAATATAAAACCAGACTCAATCTAATCAAAATACTAACTAAATAATTCTGACGCTTGGGGGGATATGCAGATATTACTTCTGGAATTACGAAGAATACCGCTAAATCACTTATTAACAACATGCGATACATTATACGCAAAACAGACTGGAGCGGAATGACATACAAACTCGTAAGTAATACCAAAAACATGATCTTATTCATAGAATTATGATTTATTAACGCCTTAAATTTCCATAGCATTAGTATTATTAAATAACTTCTTCCAATATATGTATTAATTGCCAGCCCGGAAAGTTCAGACATAAAATATTTATTATATCCAGAATCGATGAACAACATAATCTTTTGAACAGCAAACATGCTAATAATGTAGATAACAACAAATAATACAATCCAATATATTAATGCTTTTTTTAGCGAAAAAGAATTTTTACTTGATAATACATAAATTACCCAGACCGGGTAGCAAATAATAGCTGAAAAATGAAATGACGATGCAACAGCAAACCACAAAAATGATTTTATATATTTTTTTTCATTCAAATATACATATCCCAACCAGGTTATAAACATGGCCAATATATTACGCTGTAAGCAAAATGATATTACAATAGAAATAAAACATATAGAAAAATATGAAAACAACGTATACCCAGTAATATTTATTCTGCTTAATATTTTTATTTGTAATATAAATAAGATTGTATAAAATACCAATAAAAATATTCTATATTCAGGGGTTATTTTTCTAATTATCCATACAAATAACCCATATCCGGGTTCATTCCTTTGATGAAGCAAGGACTGCATTAAAGGTAAATTCGCTTCATCAAAACGAAGACTATATATATAAGCATCATAACCACCAAATCTTCCAAAAACATCTGGTATATTAATTGTTCTAAAAGCAGCAAAAATAAGAAATAATACCAGCAATAAAAGTACAATCGGAAAATATGCTGTTTTTGCCGAAAAACTAAACATTGGAATTGATCCATTATAACAACGCTGCTCTCTTTTGAGAAATAACTCTGGTTTATAGTATCCACCAATCATTAGGGTAAAAACAATTCCAATAAATAAATAGATATATAATGTCATAAATTTCCCAGTAAATCATTCCATAATACAAATATTTTTTCCGATCTATATTTTTCAGAATTTATAATTGCATTCTCACCAAACTTAATCCTCTTTTCCTTATTATTCATTAAATCAAGTAATGCTTTCGACATCTTACAAATATTACCATTATCTATTAAAAATCCATTTTCATTATTTGTAATAATATCAGAAGGGCCTTCCGGACAATCAAAGCTAATTATTGGTAACCCGCAAGCCTGAGCTTCAATTAGAACTAGCGCAAAACCCTCGTATCTGGAACTCATCAAGTAAATACTGGCCTGTTGGTACTCTTGTATAATATTCTTTGTAGGGGGATAAATTTTTATTATGCTTTCAAGTTTATCATTTCTTATTTTGCGCTCTAATTTATCTATATCCTCGCCTGTTCCTATTATTCTTACCTCCCAACCACTACACTCATTTTTTATAAGAGCTATCGCATCTATCAATAAATCAAATCCTTTTTGATAAGTTAATCGCCCTATAGCAAGTATTACTTTATTGGTTAATTCAGATCTTTTATCTTGTATAAATGACAATGAATTGGGGATAATTACGGTATTTTTACAAAATGAATAGTGACTTGCATCATTTTTGGTTAATAGAACAATCGCATCTAAATAAGGATATATTATTTTTCTCAATATTCTGGAACTTATTGGAGATGCCATATAATTCAAATGTTCGCAACCAATTGTTCTTACTTTCTTCCTTAAGAGGAAGAATAAAGTGTTTATTGCATGAGATGTTCCTATTATAATATCAATTTTATTTTCGTTGCAAATTTGATCAACTTTTCTTATCATTAATTTATAATTCTTCAATCGTGATATTTTGTTTTTACACTCTGGTAATCCCAAATGGTAAATGCAAATCTCACCATTAATATCAAATGCAGCTTTACCATAGGTTGAATTTAAACTTATAATTGAAACAGCATATTTCTTTGATTCAACCAACAAATTAGAAAGGTTACACACTGCCCGCTCTGTCCCAGCTTGTTTTGTTATGTCAAATATTATAATCGCTAATCTTTTCATAGTCTATAATTGCTTTAAACAATGAGTAATGATGTCTTTGTTTTTTTTATCAGCTATTTCTTTTCTAGTTAAATATACGTATTTAAAATTATAGCACTTCTCTATATCAATGAGAGGCATGGGTAGTGTTGAGTTGATATACTTCTCTACCTGAATGAACGGAGCGCCAAATATTTTATTTTGATTGCATGCAAAATCATACATGGTTCTGGTCTTTTTTTTATAGTCCTCTGTATAACACCCCAATAAAGGACGTTGGAAAATAACAGCATAAGCTACAGCAGCACTTCCATGCATTATTACGAAATTTGCATGCCTTATTAGTTGTGCAGTTTTATATTTAAACACAGATCTATTACCAAAATCAACATTTGTATAATTACTTTTAGGGTGAGCAGCAATTACAATTCTTATATCAAATTGTTTTTCAACATTATCAAAAAACTCACACATCAAATATAAGTAATTATATGAATCCGTTTCATTTAGTCTGATATCTATAAGGTGCCTTATATCAGGATGCAATGGATAATATTCATCTAAAAAAACAGCATATTCGCCGTTCACTAAACTTGGCTTGTTATTGTCTTCTAAGGCTTTCTCATAATCAGGATGATTAATATTAACCGATTGAACACAGCGAAGCTGCGGATTAGAACTTATTTCTACGTCAAAGGAACGAAAGTTATATATTAAATGATAAAATACATACATTCTCTGGGTAATATATGAATTAATCATTCTAATTTTTCCTGAAAGATTCTCGTGGATAAATCTACGGATTCGGTCATTGGGAATGACAGCAGTAGCATACAATTGCATCTTAATTGTAAAACATCCAGATTGCTTAAGTAACCTATAAAAATCTCTGTATTTCCAACAATCAAACACCTCAACTATGAAGAGATTGTTATTTTTGTCAATTTGTGATAATTTATCTTGTAATTCACTCCTTGAATTTATTTCCACACAATATTCTTCCTTTATTTCATCAGGCATTGACATACCATGATATAAATATCGAGACATATTCCAGTACTCTATTTTAAATCCAACATATAATAATTCATCAATGTAAAATATTTCCCTAGTTCGTTTTGTTAAGGGTTCATGCTGAATTATGATTATCTTCTTCACCTAATTATTATCTATATATGTTTTTGTACTGCATGATGAAATTTTTAATTATATTCCAATGTTCAATATCTTGTTCATTAAATGGATATAAAGCGTCGACAGAGGATTCAACAACAGCACGTTTTTTTCTGATTTTAAGTATTAATTGATACAACCGTAATTTTTTAAAAAAAAATATTATGAATCGTCTCACCTTCCTTTTAAACAAGAAATATTGTGGAAACCAATAATCCATATAATAAACGACAGCTTTTTCTATTACATCTTTTGCTTCATGAAATGTCAAATGTTCTGTTTCCAAAAGATGCGAAGAAAGAAGTGTTATAAAGTCATTGTATTCCGTCTGATACTTTTTTTTTGAAATGACCTCTGCAATATCATCTGCTGTATTCCCAATTGAATTACTAATATTTTCCCGGGCTGAATATAATAATGGCAATACAATATGTTTACCTTCAATTACAGGATATAAAGAAATATATAATTCCAGCAAATTCAAATTATGTATTACTGTTCTATCTTTATGAATAACAGATTCGTAAATTCTATTAAATGTTTCTGTACGATATACACAATAATAGTATTGAAAATAATTACTCATTAAATGCATTATTCGTTTACTCGGATTACATTCCGATATGTTTTCGCCGATCATGTGTCTATACCGAAGTGAGTTCATAATAGTTCCATTTTTATAACAAAAATCAATATAAATACCCTGCCCAGAATTATATGCCGGATTTTCTTCCAGAAAATCAATAACCCTGTTTACCGTATCAGGAATTATAAAATCATCATTTGCGCACATAAAAACATATGGTGTACTGATAAGATTTGTTATTTCACGAATTTTTTCAGCTAATGCTTTTTTGGGAGTATGTTTATACTCTATTTTATTTTCATAATTTGAGATATGCGAAAAAAATTTATCAGAAGAATCCGCAACTATTATTTTTATTCCAAAACTCAAATAATACGCTAAAAGTCTTTCCAGGTGTTCTGGCCTGTTATGTTCGGGGATAATAACGGTAAATCGATCATAAAGTGTTATCATACCCGCTCATCTGAAGGTAATATTTTTCTATCATTTCTTTTTGTTTCTGCAATGTACAGAATCTTGAAAAATCGTTTTCCAAGAAAGCTTTTGTTTGGAGATAGAATCCAGGTTTAAAGTTATTGTCAAGTATATCATCTATCTCAACCGGGTTAACTGCAACGGAACCCAATTGTTGTATTTGCAGGGTTTCCATCGGTTTAAATAGAAGACGGTTCTTTTTTGTGAGTATTTCTATTACCCATCGTCCAGGAGCTTCCCAATCCGCATGGTAGGAAAACAAAGCTCCTTTTTCACTCTCACCAACACCGACAAAAACCGATGAAGACGGATGCCAGTCTAAATTCCCCTTATGTAATGAATAAAGTGTTTTAGGATGTCCTCCCAAAAAGAATGCCGTGTCTATTACATGTGTAGAATTTCCCAAAAACCAAAAATTATGCTCTACTTTTGTTTTTGGCAAAGGCGCTATGTTATGGGACCATTCCGTAAACTCAAAACAAAACGAATGTACTCCTCCATCTTGTTTGATAATTTCTTCCGCTTTTAAAACAGAGGAATAAAAGCGCCTGTTATAAGCAAGCAATACTGTTGCCTCTTTTTGTTCTACCAAATCTGCAAGTGCAGTTATTTCAGCAGGATCTCCTATTCCAGGTTTCTCAAGAAGGATATTTTTAATTCCAAAATTTAAAAGTAAACTTGTTGTTTCAGCCAAGGTCTCTATTCCAACGGCAATAATGACTGCGGTCGGCATTTCTGGATTCGTTCTGAGAAATGCCGCTATGCCTCCTGTAATTGCTTTGTGATTCGTAGATTTTTCAAATTCGCCCGCATTTTTTGCACCGCGTCCAACAGCCAAAAAGGGATATTTTAATTCGGTTAAAACTTTAGCATATTCAATCCCCATAAGACCGGTACCTATTAACCAAATATTACTCATCCTTGTATCCTTATATTGAATATTTTTGTGTTATAACTTGCAATACTCAAAAAATTTCACTCCGTAGAAAATAAGAAGAATGAATTTGTAAAATCAAGGTGTCAATCATTATGTAATAGGAAATATTTTATTGTAATTTTTACTGTATGCCAGCCAATTAAACATTAGTCGATGTGCTTTAAGTGATTCATTAATTCTCGGTAAAACATTATTACCTTTCAATAATTCGGTAACCCACTGTGCAGTTAAATCTCCCAGAAAAGGGGCAACGAAAGGTTCCTCTGTGTAAGGTAGATAGTCGGCGGCATATCTGTTCAACGGCATTTGACTGTCTTCTTTCCTCAAAACATTGATTCGCTTTTGAGCTATTTCATCAATAATAATACGCCCGCAAGGCGCAACTATCTCCCAACCCCCAAAAACAGTACTCTTTGATGACATCGAAAAAAATACTTTTGCCAACAAATTTTCATCATTATAATATTTAACTATGGACCATCCTCCAAAATCGCAGAATTCAACTCCCCGGCCACTTGGTATTATTTCATCATCAACTTCAGCCGCGACAATTTCTGCACGATTTGCATTTAATATAAAGAACATAAAATCCATATAATGAATCCCATTACATCCAATACCCAAAGTTCCAGTATTCAGCGTAATAACCTTTTCTCCATAAAATTGAGGATATGCCAATAAATCCTGTTTGAGTTTTATTACTGGCTTATACAATCTCATATTAAGATTTACAACTGTTGTGAATGAGAAAGCACCAAAATAAGAAACCAACTCTTCAACTTCTTCGTAAGATTGGCCCAATGGTTTTTCTATCATTATAAATTTGCAATGGCATTTACTGGCCAATTCATGTGAAATTTTACGATTGCCCGCTGTACTTGCTATTATGCAGATATCAACAGGTTGGGGAATAAATTGCTCAACAGCGCAATATTTCACCCTATTATCTCCGGCAGCAACATCTTTTGCCGCAGTCAAAGCGCCTTGATTTATATCAAGTATAGTAACCTCTCTGATTTCTTTTACCTGCAACACACCTTGCAGATGCCGAATTCCCATTCGGCCCGCACCTATTATTAATACTTTATCCACTGTTTCACCTCGTTATTTCCAAACAGGCTCTTTCAATACCCAACTGCCATTTTTGTTCTTTTCAAACAAATCCCGATTGTATAACTTTTCAATAATGCTCCAAAATTCTTTTTCACTATATCCCAAGAAATCACAAAAATCACGTACGCACAATGGATCGAGATTATGATCGTGTTTTTTTACTAGTTCAACAGCTTCTTCTCTGGTGAGCATCCCATAACGAATCATACGGGCCGCATAATCGGTAGCAGAAGCGTGGCCAAATTTTGGATATTTCATCCATGAATGTACAAGATAAGCACGACTGTCAATCTGATCAATCTGTTCCACGTGATGGGTACGATTCCATTCATGGGTCAAATCATGAAACCCGTTCTTTTTTGCCATTTCATAATTACTAAAACTGTTCCATTCCATAAAATAGCTTAAATAGATAGGATCTAACTTATCAAGTTGCTCTTTTATTGGAGGTTCAAAAAAATTCAAATCCTCAAGTGTAACACCATCTCCCAATAATTCTTCTGTTGGAATACCAGCACCAACCCCATTTGTTATCTGATCACGTGATGAATACGTTTCTACTGCACCCGAACCAATTCCACCGTATTCATAGCTTACATTTTCACCATATACAAGCAGTGGTGTATTAAATTTTATGGCCATGTGCAGGGGATATGTGTAAATATAACGATCAACAAAATATGTAGGCTTCCCATATTTTTCAAATGTCTTGCGCATGATTATTTTTTGTGCACGAATGTTGGGTTTCATGGAAATTAAATCACAACCAAACGCTTCTGATATATTCTTCAGATTATGCTTTCCAGCTTCCGTCATCGGAAGATTATCTTCAACTGAAACCAACAATGGATTCATTCCCATCAATTCTTTCATGACATAAGTTTGAGAATGGCTGTCTTTCCCTCCGCTAACAGCAATCATACAATCATACCCGTTAGGACCATTCATCCTACGATACTTATTACACAATTCTTTCAATTCTTCAAAACGGTTGCCGTAGTCAATATTCTTACGATTTTCATAAGACTGACATGCAGAGCATACACCTTTTTCGTTGAACGTAATACCTGGTCGTGTATTCGGCATTACACATTTTTCACAATACTTCATCTTGTTACTCCTTAGATTTATATAATTATACCGTTTATTTATACCGTTGTCCAACCACCATCAACCAGCATATTATGTCCTGTAATATAAGATGCATCATCCGATAACAAAAATGCCACAGCAGGAGCTATTTCTTCAGGCCGCCCCATTCGTTTTAACGGCACCTTATTCTCATATCGTTCTATAAAAGATGGATGCTGCTGATCTTTTATCCCTCCGGGTGACACACAATTAATACGTACACCATATTTCCCGAAATAGGATGCCAAATATCTTGTAAAGTTAATTATTCCGCCTTTAATTGCGCTGTATGCCGCAGGGGAAGTACCACCATATCCTTCATATATGGTGAAATCATTACCAACAACGCCATAGATAGAACCAATATTTACAATAGATCCTGATTTTTGTTTTATCATTGTATCCAGAATTTTCTGGCAAAAGTAAAACACACTATTCATTTGCATATCAACATTTTTTCGCCATGATTCTAATGTAATTTCTTCAAACTTATTTCCCCAATCTTTTGTCCTTGGATAAGCATTATTTACCAGACCGTCAATATGACCATATTCTCTCTTTACAATATCTATACATGAGTTTATCGACATTTCAGACCTAATATCACAATTGACATTACCTTTTCCAATATCCGTTTCAATACTGATGTCTGCATTGATTGCTATTGCTTGATCTGTCAAAAGATATTTAATTATCTCACGGCCTATTAGTCCAGAACCGCCTGTGACAATAATTATTTTATCTTTTAATCTCATTCCTATATTCCAATTTTCAGCACCTCATAGGCTTCTTCGATAGAATTATTCGATGATTTGGCCCCTGCTTCAACCAATTTCCAAAAATACTTCATTTGATCTAAATAAGTATCACTAATTTGCTGGGCTGAGCTATATGCTTCAACTCCATCCATAACAACCTGATTTTTTTTCAAATCAACCAACCATGTACAATTGTCAAATAATAATTCCATCGTTCTTTTATAATCTCTTCGATAATAGTTCAATGTAATTCCAACACAAAAACCATCATATTCTAAACAATAGTTGGCATAATCAATCGAGTCAATTTGCAGAGAAGATACATTCCGTAACGTTTTTTTTATTTTTCGAGGTTTTCCAAATATCCAATAAATGTAATCAATTTCGTGGATAAGATCAAATTGTACTCCGCCACCCATGTGTTTTTGTGTACTATATAATGTACGATAATCTACGCCAGGATGCCATTCCGGTAAATATGAACCACAGTAAACATTAACTTCATTAATTCGTTTTTTATCACTACTAATCATCGTTTTTACATATTTTAAAGAATCCAAAAAACGAAGATTGCAAGCTATGTATGTCAAAATACCCAATCGTTGAATCTCATCCATAGTGTCCTGTATTTTAATTGTATCACTAACTGGTTTTTCAATAAAAAGCGGGCATTTTAAAACAAGCAAGGCATCTATTGTTTTTTTATGTTCTGATGTTGGATTAGAGATTATGGCAAAATCAAATTTAATCATATTTGCTTCATCAATGGAATACAGATTGATTACCCCGTCCATTTCTGCCGCTTCAACCGTACTTCGCAAAGCATATACAATCGCATTTTTCATAATTTGCCGAATCGCCATGATATGTTTTATTGCAATTGAACCCAAGCCAACAATTAGCACATTCATAATTCAAAATCCAGTTTATCATTGGACATTAAATAAGATAAAAAATCAAAATCAACTGGATGATCCAGATCAAAACACATATGGGGTACAACATATACCAATGATCTATCCGTAATTGCCCCTTTGTAGTCTTGCTTAAAAAATGATTGGCGATAAAAATAGAATGATGCATTCAAGTCATATACTACTGGTGCTGATTGCCTTGTTAAAATACCGGTCTCTGGAATTTTTACCTGTGCAAAAAATCCGTTTGGTTTCTGTTCCACCATATTAAAGTATGGGTTACGCGAAGCCGGACTAACCGAGAACAAATTAACTGCCTCCGTATTCTTTTTTAAAACATCAAATGCTGTTAGCAAATCATCCAGGTTACGCAAAGGAGAAGTAACATCCATGTCCAAAACATACTCGTATTGCTTCCCTGAATTTTGTTGATAATAATTAAGCACGTCCGCTATTACGCAAATCTTACCGGCAGTATCACCGGACAATAAATCGGGACGGGTATAGGTTGTGTGTAATCCATAATCTTCGGCAACTTGCTTTATCTCTTCAGAGTCGGTTGAAAGAGCAATGTCAGTATTTTTTATTTGCTTCTGGAATTTTCCAGCAATATCAATTGTATACCAGATAAGCGGTTTTTGATTCAGAATCTTTATATTTTTACCAGGAATACCCTTGCTTCCGCCACGTGCACATATTGTTATCAATACTGACATTCGATACCTTATTCTTTAATATGCTTTACAAATTCCTGCGCTTTTTGATAATCGACAGGCTTACCAATATCAATCCAATAACCAACTAATGGGTAACGAATCACTCCTTTTCCCTGCGAAATGAGTAAATCCAAAAAATCTGTAGCATTAAAAAACACACCTTTGGGAATTAAATCAAGCAATTTTTTCTTTATAAGATATATACCTGCATTGGCATAATAATTATAGGTTGGCTTTTCTTTTACTCCCTGTATGTTTCTTCCATCAAGTTCAAATATCCCATAAGGAACATTGATAGAATAAGGAATTGCCGCAACTGACATATCAGCATTCTTCTCCAGAAAATGACGGTAAAAATCCTCAAAATCGATATTGGTAAACAAGTCAGAATTCATCACCAATATTTCGTCTCCCTTTATATTCGATATTAACTTCACAGGTGCAATTGTTCCCAAATATTCTTTTTCCCTGATACATTTTATTCTTATTCCCTGTCTCTTTTCCTTAAAGTGTTCTTCGATCTGTTCCGCCAAGTAATTGGTCGTAACATATATATTTTCTACACCATAACTAATCAGATTATCAATATTATAATCTATAATGGCTTTGTTACCTATTTTTAACAATGGTTTGGGTGTCTTCTCAGTTAAAGGCCGCAGTCGCTCGCCTCTTCCGCCGGCCATTAGCACTGCTTCTATAGGAATGATTGATTTTTTTTGACTAACATTAAACACTCTCAGTAAATTTCCAGAATTATCTATACATGGTAATAATCTAATTCCAGAATTACGAAAATCTTTAATTTTTTGGACATTTTTTTCACCCGGACAGATATAACTAAAATTATGATTCATTACCTTGTCCACTGAAACATTTAATGAACCATCTTTTATTAAAAATCTGCGTATATCTCCATCCGTTAAAGTCCCAACTAATTTCCCTGCCTCAATAATAAATAAAGTTAACACGTCATCAGATAAAGCATCCAATTTTACCAGTGCGTCACGAACAGAAGCGGATCTCTCTATGATATATTTTGTAAACTCTTTCACATACTCAACCCTATATCATGGAATTTTTTTGTTGCTGATATATTTGATTTTTCTTTGATTATTCTTACAATTTCTTGAGCAGTATTGGGTTTATCATAAGGATTTGCAATATCTCCCATGTTTTCTGTATGATCAAAGTTGAAAATAATTTTCAGTTTTTCTACAATGTCTTCTTTAATGGGTCTACAATTTATAACCGTTTTTGCCGCAATTCGTCCTTTTTGTCTATCCCCTATATTTAATGTGGGAATATGAAAACTGGGAACTTCGATAATTCCGCTAGATGAATTCCCTATTACTGCACCAACATACTGTAGTACGGACAAATAACGTATCATACCTAAAGATGTATACCAGATTGCTCTTTGGGAGTTTTTAATGACATATTCTTTTATCAATTTCATAATAATTTTTCCATCCGTATCCGAGTTAGGCATTGTAAATATCACACGCAAGTTCCTAAATTCATCAATAGATGAAAGCAACTCGTTAAATTGTGTCTCTGCGGTATTATTCTCCATTGTTACCGGATGAAATGTAACAAGAATCGTATTCCGATCCACAGGAATATTTAATGATTTTTCTATTTCGTCTCTACTCATCAACTGAACTTGATGTATGTTGTCACATCCTAAAGCACCCACATTAAAAACGGTTTCAGGATTTTCTCCCATTTGAATAACTCGCTGACGATACTCTTCGGTAGAAGTAAAATGCAGATGTGCCATCTTCGTCACTGCATGGCGAATGGCATCATCAAATGCTCCTTCAGTTATTTCTCCGCCATAAAGATGGAGTACAGGAATTTTATAAAACAAAGCAACCGAAACAGCCGCCAATATTTCATACCTATCTCCCAAAACCATTATCATGTCTGGCTTTATTTCTTCGTATGCATCTGCAAAACCAATAATGCCAGTTCCAACTGACTTTACAATTGCATTCGTCGTATCAGACATGGACAAAATTGGAATTTTTCTATTTATTTTAAATCCATCTGATTCTATCTCTTTATATGTTTCGCCATGCTCTTTAGATAAATGCATATTTGTTACTATAATCTGCAATTCCAAGTCAATATCTTCCTTAATAAAGCGCATTACACGGCTCATTAAACCATATTCCGCACGGCTGCCTGTTATTACACAAATTTTTTTCATATTTCAATTAACTCATCTTCATCAAATTTTCTTATGGCTGCTTTGCCAATAATATTCTCCCATTCCATCGGTGAAATACCGTTTCCGGGACGTTTTGTCGAAAGATTATTTTCATTTAATGTTTCACCTTTTAAAATATTTCTTGCCGCAACAATACTTTTTCTTGCAATATTTTTGTTCTCTCTTTCTGAATTTGATACTGTTTTTTCACTGGTACCAAGTGCTTTCTCAACATTACGAATTGCTTCTATCATCGCTTTCATTTCATTTGGTTCCAGGGATGCTTTATGATCTGGGCCTTCCATATTTCTATCTAATGTAAAATGTTTTTCTATTACCGTTGCTCCAAGCGCTGCTGCGGCAATGGGAATTTCAATTCCCATTGTATGATCTGAATAACCAACTCTTACATCCATCTCCTTGGCAATTGTCTGCATGGCAAGCAAGTTTACATCTTTCATTGGCGTTGGATATTGCGTGTTACAATGTAAAACTGTTATTTTTTGCTTATTAGTTCCATTTTCCACAAGGACATTTATTGCTGCTTTTACATCATAAATAGTACTCATTCCTGATGACAGAAAAACAGGTTTATTTTCTCGTCCTATTCTCTTTAGATATGGATAATTTGTTATTTCACCAGAAGGTATTTTCCAATAGTCAAGATCCAACTTCGACAAAAATTCAATGCTTTCTAAATCAAAAGCTGTTGATAAAAATTTAATCTTTCTTTGCTTACAGTTACCAAGAAGTATGCAATGATCTTCTTCGCTTAGCTCCAGCTTTTCCAGCATATTATATTGAGTATTATCGTTATCGTTCATATTTTTCTGCTGGTATGCCGCTTTTTTTGCTGTTTTAGTAACCAGGTTTTTAGTTTTAAATGTCTGAAACTTAATATAATCGACACCAGAATCGGCGGCGGCTTCTACTAAACATTTGGCCAACTCTATTGAACCATTGTGATTAATACCCGCTTCTGCTATTATTATTATACTCATTTAATATAAGTTACCTTAAGTAAATTATTAATATTCCTTTTAATATTAACCGCATTCATAAAAATATAGGGGAACATATCTATAAAAAAAAGCAATAACCTTTGGTCTACTGATGTTTTTTGTAGATAGTATTTATTCTTACTAAAATGTGGATATTTACTTCTATATTTTTTCCATGTAACAAGGAAATCATAATTTACAGGTTCAAAATTTAATGCCATTTTTTTTAGCATAATATGGAAATTATGAATATTTAAATACTCAATTTCTTCGTAAAAATATTCATTATCAAAATGCGTATTCACATAATCAATTATTTTATCAAGAATTATCTTATAGTGTAATTGTGCCGTACTGTTTATACTGGTTGTAGTAGAATTTATATTTTTATAATAATAATAAAATGGCTTATCCAAACAAGCTAAGGTTTCTGCGTTTGCAGCCAATTCAATACCCCATAAGTTATCTTCATAAGCCATATTTTCTACAAATCGCAAACTCCTTTCTTTTAACCATTTGTTTTTATAAAGACAACACCATACGGGAAAACCATCTACCATTATTTTTTTTCTTTCTGATATTGATATATATCCATTTATTTTATGTGTTGTATTTGTAACTATTGACTTCATTTCCCCCATAACCAAATAATAACAGGGTGCATAGGCTAAATCTACTTTATTATTTTCCACTATACCGTATAATAATTCTATCGCATTTAAATCCACCCAATCATCACTGTCAACAAAAGCTATATATTCACCTTGCGCAATATCCAATCCAAGGTTGCGGGCTCCCCCCTGCCTAAGATTCACTTTACTGTCAATTATTGTTATTAAATCAGGATATTTTTCTTTCCATTGATTCATTATTACAATACTATTATCAGGGCTTGCATCATTTACAAGAATTATTTCAATATCCTTTTGTGTCTGATTCACAAGACTTTCCAGACACCTGTCCAAATATTGAGCTGAATTATAAATTGGAACAACTATTGAAACAGTTATCATTTATTTTTTGAAGCTCGTATTTTTATCAGGCCAAAAATTCTATGACTTATATCTCTCGCACCTTGATCCAGGGCATACATTAATGACCAATAAACTCCGCCAATGGATATAAAAAGTATAATAGCATTAATAAAAAAATATATAAAATTTGTAAATTCAAATAAAATATTTAAATAGATAATCGGATAAACACATATTATAGCTACAGCCAAAAGGATTATATACTTAATAACTGCTTTCCAATATACAACTATTTTCTCTCCAATACCTTCCCGGAACAAAAAATATGGTTTCCAAAAAACAATAATAATTAGATAACTAACTGTTGTTCCGATAATTATTCCTTTAATGCCCCAAAAATACCCCAATGTAATTGAGATAATCAATTTAATGGCGGCTTCTGTTATTGGGGCCCAAACATCTTTATATAATACATAACCAGTAATAAAATAACTAACAGATTGCCGAAAAAAACCTACATAAGTATTAAATAAAAAAAAATAAAATGTTATATCATCCAATATATATTCAGCCCCCAACCATAATGTTATAAATGGTTTCATTAAAAAAAAAGTACATGTACAAATGACACCGCCTAACAGGAAAAAAAGCGCATTATATTCCATAAATACTTTTTTAATTTGATCTTTATTGCCTTCTGCGATTAAATTTCCCACACTGGCAACAGAACCCCTGAATGTACCTGAAACAAGCGATGGTAACTTTAAAAGTATCATTGCATAATTAGTATATAATGTTACCGTCTGTAAGGATACAAATGTAAAAATTAGAATGCTATCCATCTGGAATATAATAAATGAACTTACATTGTGAGGTATAAGATTCTTGATAGTACGAAACAAACCTTTATAATCCTTTGATATCTCTTTACCATGAGAAAAACTTGTCTTTAACCACGGATAATATTTTTTAACACGAGTATTGATCCAGAAACCATAAGAAATTCCAAATAGTAATTCAATAATCAATAATACAATATATGAATTAATAATCCATTTTAGTAAAATAATTTGCAATATTTGCTTGCAAATAATGAAGCAGTTTGTTAACATTGTAACAATATATTCTTTCTGATCCGCAATCAAAACAGTTTGTCTGTAACTTATAAAATAACCAATTAAAGATGTAGATAAAAATGTAAAAAAACAAACGTAAACTTCCAATAAACCAATTTCTGCTCCACCAAAAATTGTCGGGAGGAAAAATGAAAAAACTATTCCTGCAGAAAGAATTATAAACCCTATAATTCTATATAGATAACCAAAAATACTAACTATATCTATTATTTTTTTTTGGTTATTCGAGTAAAGAGCGCTATAAAGTGTTCCGGAAATAGCGGTAGAAAGACCTAATTCAGCTAAATTAAAGAATCCGAGCATATTCATAATAGTCGATGTTAAACCTACCAGCTTATCGCCAATACTTTGTATAAATATCGCTCTATAAAAAAATGAAACCAAAAATGTCAGTACAATAAATAATACAGATATTTTTATATTTCTAAAACTATTAACTACTCTGGACATTTCATTTATATTTTTACTGCGGGGTTACCTGAATAAATTCCACTTACCGTGATATTTTTACGAACTACAGTCCCAGCCGAGATTATACATCGTTTGGTAATGGAAACTCCATTGAAAACCACAGCACCGCTTCCTATAAAGGTTTCATCTCCTATAGAACAATCTCCGTTTATCATTGCCCCCGTAGAAATATGACAATAATCCCCAATTACGGCATCATGTTCGATATTTGACATCGTGTTGATTATACATCCCTTTCCTATCTTGACACCTGCGTTTATAACGGTTTTATGCATAATAACAGTTCCTTCGTCTATTCTTGCATGATTTGACACATGGGCATCAGAAGCGCTAATTGTTGCCAGTTTTCCACTTGCAGACAGTACTTTTTCATGCAATTTTATTCGCAATTCTACATTTTTTATTTGTCCAACAGTAACCACAAAATTAGCCTGATTGACTAATTGGAAGATATGTTCATCATCCCCGATGATCGAATATCCCAATACCGTTTTACCTGCATTTTCCGGTGTATCCAAAATACCAATAATTGTCCATCCACCGCTTTCAGCCACATCTATTACCGACTTACAATGGCCGCCGCCGCCAATAAATATGAGGTTTTTATGCTTCATCTATGATCTCACGCCACTGGGCAAATTAATAACGCGTTCCGCAAACCATTCAGCATTGCTTAAATCGCCATGTTGATATTCTCTGAACATTGGAAGCTGATGCATTAGTTGCCAGACAGGCCGGGTCATTACACCATTATCATTTGTATCTGTCAATAATTTCTTTTGCTCTTCACGATTTTTGCAGAGAATGGCATTTAACCAATAATTGGAAGAGCAATGCGACGGTTCAACAAAAAAATCAATGCCTTTATTCCGAAAGAATTCATAATACTTTTGGGATAATTCCCGTTTATTTTCAAGAAAGTTGGGTAACTGTTCCATTTGTGCACAACCCAGCGCCGCATTGATATTCGGCATACGATAATTGTACCCAATTTGATCGTGTATAAATTCCCAGCGATGAGGGATTTTAGCTTGAGTCGTTAAATGCTTGGCCTCTTCTGCAAGTTTCTTGTCATTAAACAGCATCATTCCTCCGCCGCCAGCGGTGACGACTTTATTTCCATTGAAACTTAAAACTCCAATTTTACCAAAAGTACCAGTATGGCGTCCTTTGTAGAAACTACCCAAACTCTCCGCCGCATCCTCTATCAATTCGATATGATACTCTTGACAAACACCAATCAACTCTTCTAAATGTACCGGATGACCGAATGTATGCATGGGGACACAGGCTTTTATACGTCTTTGCGTCTTCTTATTGAGACAAACATTACCCTTTACCTCTGCATTCTCAGAAAGCCATTCTTTCATTTTTTCTGGAGAAAGACCCATTGTGTCCTTATCGACATCTATAAAGACAGGGATAGAATTACCATATACTATTGCATTTACTGTTGCAATAAAAGTTAAAGGCTGCGTAATAATTTCATCATTTTGTCCAACACCGATAAGCCTTAGCGCCAAATAAAGCGCGTTCGTACCGTTTACACAGACAACAGCTTTAGCGGATTTTGTATAATCCGCAACCATTTCTTCAAATAAATCCACATATTTACCAATGCTGGAAACATAAGTTGTATCAATACAATCATTTACATACTTTTTTTCATTTCCACAAAATACCGGTTCATGAAGATGAACCGGATTTTTACCTTTATATAATTCTTTTATGAATTCAATTATTGTCTGATACATAATATCTACGATTGTTGAAGAATATCATTTAGCTTACAACTATTTCTCATGTTCCTAAATAAAGCCGATATTCCCTGATGGTCAATACATTTATCCAATATTGAGAAATCTGATTTTAAAAATCTTTCTCCTGTTTGAAATAATTCAAATAAAGAAACAAACCTGCTATTCATACCCAAGTCCTTTCCAGCCAAAGGAATAACACCGAATCTCTTTCCGAATAAGAGAGAGAAAATAGAACAATGATATGAGTTTGTTATCACACACTCCGCATGTTCTATAAGGTGTATCCATTCTGGAATGGTTGCAAAATTTTTTTTAAATTTATCAGCTTTATATGTATCAAGCAATATATTCCCAATAATGTATATAATCTCTACATTTTTTCTTCTTGCCCAATCATATATATCTTCAATTGAAAAATTGAATTCATTACCTAATAGATATAACAAACAATATGGTCGATTCACTTCAACTATATCTTCATCCTCATAAAGGGCACGATATGCATCTGCTTCCAACAACATTGTCGGATCCGGAACCCATTCTGCACTATCAATTCCGCATTGTTTACAAATATCCAAGCCTGATTTTTCACGTACTGAAACAAAAGTAAATTTTTTTAAAAGCGGTGCAATTTCATGAACTACACTATCTTCCAATTTTTCTTTCCCAAAACTGGCAGCATAAGAAATTCGTTTTATATCGGAACATCCAAAGTTGAGAAAATTAACATTCATTATTGCCTTTTGGGAATTTTCATTAAAATTCCAAACCTGATCTGAACCAACAATATAAATATCCGCTTCAGGGGGAATGTCTTTTAACTCACTATAAAAAGAATAAGATTTCTCTGAAAAGGAAATATGTTTTTCTCTAAATTCACCAAAGTTTCTTGGATGCTTTGCACTCTCTTTATTAATTGATACCCAATATAGCTTAAACTTAATAAAAGCGACTAATTTTATTGGGTTAATCGCTTTTAATATCTTAGCCATAATTCTTGACTTATATATTTCTTTTTCTGGATTATACTGTATTAAATATGCCTTATGCCCAATATCCCTCAGATACTTCTGCAATGCGTAGCACTGTAATAATTGCCCATAATTATCTTCTGACCACCAGAAGGTTATGATACCGATTTTCATAAATCTTTCTATTAGTAAACCACGAAAAGTTATGTTACTGGAATTATTTTAGAATACTCGTTTCAACATTTTTATACATTTATACATAAAATTATCTTTTTTACATTCCAGATAATATGAATATTTATCTTGTTGTTTATTACTTCCTAAATAATCAATATACTTTAGATTTAAATCTTCAACAGAATCTCCATTTTTTTTTGCATATTTAAGTATTATCCTATCACAATCACCATCAAATGAATAATCTATTCCATTAATGTAATTATTCTTTTTGTAATAATCTAATGTTCTTTTAACCCCATCCTTAAGTAGAATATTTTGTGAAAAAAGTGGGACAATGGACTTTATCTTATCATTCTGATATTTCATGCTTATTGCTCTGCCAAATAATATTTCGTCTCTTTTATTTGGTACTTCAGTTGCATAAAATTGAACAGGAATATCAAATGTTTTTACTCTAACGCCTATATAATTTTCCAGTTCAAATAAAACATCTTTCCATTTTGGCGTTTCATCTCCAACAATATCAAATTCTTCATTATAAGCGTTTTTATTCCCAAGTAATCCTGCAAAGGCAATCGCAAAATCTGATGCATGCGTTATATTACAGTAATCCTCTCCTTTGTTCCATGTGATAATTGGCTTCCCATGCTTAATTCTCTCAATAAATGTCCAATGCGATCCGTAAGGAGGTGTGATCCCATATGGGATACGAGTATCACCGTATGTAACAGCAGGGCGAACTATGGTGTATGGGATACCGTTTCTTAAAGCGTTTTCCTTGAGCCAATTTTCCGCCCTATTTTTCTTAACAGAATATTCCCAAACATTCAATTTACTTGGATCATTATTATTATTGTATCTGTGTACAGCACAGCTTGATATAAATATATATTGCATTGTGTTATTTTTGAATAAATTAAAACTATATTTTATATCTTTTTCATCGAAACATATAAAATCAATTATAGCATCATAAATATTATTTTTGAGCAATGATTTAACACATGTAGAATTTTTTACATCTGCCTTTAAAAATGTCACTTTATCTGGAATCAAACCGATACGATTACCACGATTTAGAATTGATACTTCTATTTTTTGTTTTATTGCTTCCCCAACAACGGCAGTACTTATACATCCAGTTCCGCCAACTAATAAAATATTCATGATATAACCTTTTTTAAATTCCAATCATTTATTAATGCGCTTCTAGCATATTATATAATATTTTCCCAGCATCATTTCTGGGAAAAGTATTAATAACTATTATTTCAAAAGCAATAGGATTAATACCTGTTTTTGTGGAAACATATTCCCTTATCTTTTCTTTCATGTTGGAAACTAAAATGAAAATCAGCATCTTATCATCTTCACCTGAGCAGGCGCATTCTATACCGAATTCTTTCTTAATAAGAAGCTCTGTCTCATCAAGTCCCACCCTTGTCCCATACAATTTTAAAAAACGGCTTTTCCGTCCTACGACATATAGAAATCCATCATCGTCCATTTTGACCAAATCGCCAGTATTTAAAATGCCATTACGTTCATCACCATTTATCAGTTCAGTGCCACATGTCGCATAACCAAGGGTAACATTATCTCCTTTAAAAATTAGTTCGCCAATTTTTTCAGGTTCAGTTATTTCTTTTCCATTGTCATCTATAAGAAATGTTTGTCCATCTGGAATTGCTTTACCAATACTTCCACATTTTTTAGTCGAATATTCAGATGTCAACCCTGTCATTCTGGCTGTACCCTCGGTCTGACCATAAGTTGGTATAAAACATCTACCTGTATTATGCGCATATTCAGCATACTCTCTGAACAGAGCATCAGGAAGCTTCCCACCACCTTGTGAAATTGTCTTAAGTGATGGTAAATCCATCTTAAAAAACCTTAATTTTTTTAATAATTCATAAGTATAAGGTACCCCGGTAATACTGGTCGCTTTATTTTCTTTAAAAAAATTCCAATATCCGCCGTTTAATACTGTATCCGTTGTCAGAAGGACGCATGAACCGGCATAGATGTGAGAAGTTAAAATTGAGAGACCGTAAGTAAAATGGATAGGCGAATCCAGCATTGGCAATTCATTTTCATTCAAACCGAAAAAGACAGAAATCTTGCGGGCATTGCTTTCGACATTATTGTAGCTGTGCCGAACCAACTTTGGTGTTCCGGTTGAGCCTGAGGTAGGTAAAAGGAGCGATAAATCATCATATAACGGAAAAGATTTTAATCCTGTTTTAACAAGGGAAAAACCGTATGCTTCAAAAAAAGGTGAACCAATTTCTTTTGCCCTTTCGGTATCCGCCCATATAAATTCAGGATGGTATATATTGATCAGATTATTAAGCGAGTCTTTGTCTGTTTTTTCACCTAATAATAGCGGGACAACTTTTTTTGAAAGAGACGCAATGTATCCGCAAGCCGCGCCTATGCAATTCCTGCATAAAATAAATATTAAACATCTTTTACCTATATGTCTAAAATATTTTTCGGAAAAACTGCATATGTCGGCATAAGTTATTTCCTGCCCAGTACTATCTATCATAGCTTTTGAGTCATTATTTTTTTTATTTAAATCTAAAAACATTTATTTATAACTTTCTATTTATACTTTATATCGTAAAAATCTCTGCTTATAGTATCTGCTCCGCCCCCTACAACAAGAATTTGTCCTGTTGTAAATTTTGATAAATCAGAAGCAAAATATAAACATGCATCAGCTATGTCTGCTGGTGAAGCCAGTCTACCCATTCCTATTTCGGGCACTGTATCTTTGAATTTTTCTTTTATAGATACCTGTATTCTATCAGTCTCTGTCATTCCCGGAGCTACAGAATTTACACGTACTTGATAAGGCGCCAATTCTTTTGCAGCGGATTTTGTTAGGGAAATAACAGCTCCCTTACTCGCTGAATAAGCTGTTTGCCCTTTACTTCCCTGAACTCCAACTACAGATGAAATATTGACTATACTCCCACTTTTTTGTCTTAGCATAATCCTTGCAACAAATTGCATTAAATCAAAAAGCCCAAAAACATTTACTTCGAATATTTCTTTTATTTCCTCTTTGGATACCATTCCAAATTGCTCATTGATCACCAAACCGGCATTATTAATAAGCACATCTATTCTGCCCTGTTCTTTCTTTATACGCATTATGGCCTGTTTAACTGCTTCCGAATTTGTTAAATCAAAATAAATAGGTATAATCGGAGTATTGCTTTTCTCAGATAATTCAACAGCCCATTGATCTATGTTGACAATAGAACGATCATTTGCATAAACTATAGCGTTTTCCTCTGCAAAACGTTCCGCAATTACCTTCCCTATTCCTCCGCCTGCTCCGGTTATTAAACAAATTTTCTGTTTTAGCAATTTTTTAGACATTTTATGAATTCTATATTTCTATACCGTAATTTTTTAAAATCTCTTTCCCTTTTTCATAAGAAGTGAATCCGATTATATCTTCTGTATCAAACATTATTTCAAATGTATCTTCAATTTCTGTTATTAAATGCATATGACCGATAGAATCCCATGTAGTTATTTTGCCTCTCTCCAGAATTTTGGGTAATTTGTCCAAGGAAAGTGCTTGATTAAAAGATTTTTCATATAAATCTAAATTTGTCATTTTTATTTTTGCTTCTTAAATTAGTATTTCCATAACACATTTTCATCTCTAATACTTGCCGGATTTCCCATTACTAAAGAATGTGAAGGAACATCAGTTGCCACAAAAGCATGAGCACCAACTATGGCCCCCTCTCCAATATTAACTCCAGACATTATTGTACAGCCTTCGCATAGCCATACTTTATCTTTAATTATAACAGGACGCGTATTTCTATACTCCCGCCTGTTTAGATAATGGCCTCCATTATTATCACGGATAGTTACATTTCTCCCTATTGATATTTCTTTCCCTATATCAATTTTTTCTGCACAAATGATGGTACAATTTATATTTGATCCGCTGTTTTTATTAATACCACCACCAAATCTCAATGTCGCTCCACTAAATACTTCTATATCAGATCCATAACTAATATGGAAGTCATTTTCTATGATTAACGATGCACCGTTTCCTACTTGCAATCTTGTCTCGAGTTTAGAATTCTTAAATTTCTTTGCCCCTAATACAAAAACTCCATTAATATTTAAATGAGCTGTTTTTTTTATATCTATTACACAATACGGCGCAGGTAACAAAATATTACCTTTTAATATATTTTTTATCTTATTATACTTGATCAATTGACATATAGGAATAATTCTAAATCTGGTTGTACACGCTATTTGATATAACAATTTCAGGTACATTCTAATTCTTTTTTTTAGTAATTGTTTTTTATTATCTTTGACATATTTTATCGCAATATCGGTAAATGCCATATTATCTAAATCCTTAAAAAACGCCGTCCTGTCAACCACTGAAGAATTAAGTGATTTAGTTAAAGCCGGATTCCCATCTAAAATAAACTCAAAAGGAACTGAGACAAAATTAATTCTTTGTATTGCTTTTTCAAAATATTTCAACCCTTTTCTGGAATTTATCATTACCAAAGATGTACCCAGATTTTTGTCCAGTGTTGTATCTATTTTCTCAATTCCCCAAAAATCGCCAAGAGTTATATCGGCAATACGGGGGAAACCTTTAAACTTACATTCATAACAGGAAGGCCGGCAATAAATATTTAAACGTAAATACCCTTTTGAAAAATTATTCTCATTTCCAGTCTCATAATACGTTCTACCATCCGCCAAAATAACCTTATGTGTGAGGCTTCGCCATCCATATTCTTTTGACTTGGCTTTAGAGTATACTACTGGCGAGCCATACCTTTCTTCAAAACTATCCAAATATTTTCTAAACACTTTAGGTGAATTAATTCCCCTGCAGATAAAATCAACAATAATCAGGTTTTCATAATCATTCTTTAAAAAAGCTCTTAAAGCAGCCATTTGGCATGGGCATCCGCATACTAATACATTTTCGTCGTTATCAAGATTAATTTTGACTTTTTTATAAAATCCTGATAAATTACTTTGCGCATATTTAGAACTTCTTAATCTTGTAAGATCATTTTTATCATTGGATATTAAATGCTTTATTGAAAAATTTTCACTAAAAACCGCTCCACCAACATATCCTTTTTCTTTATATGTAATCTCAGCTAACGCTGAAAAAATCCCGCCAGAAGTACTGTCAAAAACAACCTCCAAATTCTTATGCTCAGCGGCATAACAGACAGAATGTTCTAAATCATTCTTTTTTATTATATTTATATTTACTATTGGACACACTTTCTCACATAAACTACAGTTTGTACATTTACTCTTGTCTACCAAAGGATACCAAAATCCTTCTTTATCAATACTAAATGAAATAGCATTATGACAACATATATCACCACAGGCACCACAACCACAACAATAATCTTTTTGAGGAATATTAATCATTATTATATTTCTTTAATAATCTTCTTTCCGGAGGAAATTCAAATACAACTTCTGCTGGATTACCTGAAACAATTACATTAGAAGGTACTTTTTTTCTTACTACAGCTCCTGCTGATATAATAGAATTTTCCCCTATTCTGCCAACACCAGGCATTATAATAGCATGCACAGCAATATTGACATTGTCTTCAATTAGCAATTTAGATAACCATATTCTATTTTTTTTATCTGTTAAAAAAATATCACTTTTTAATCCTAATTCATCATGACCATGTGTCAATATTTTAACTCCTTCTCTGATTGAAACCCCATTACCTATTTCAATCCCGCCTGTATAATCAATATCAGAATTTCTAGATATTCTGACATTACTTCTGCAAATAAATGTATTAGACATTATTTTATGTTCACATTTTATTAACACATTATGCCCAATATGGCAACCTTCACCCATATTATATGTTTTTATATAATCATTGTTCCTCTTCATTGTAAATTTAATTCCAGGTTTTGGGAGAAAATATTTTGAAAAGATATATTGATCCCTCTTTCGTCTTTTTTCATATTTTTTTAATGCAAGTGTTTCTGCATTAACCAGCTTCCTTTGCTCTTTATTCCTACTATAATATTCATGTTCCATATAATTATTTATTGTACCATAGAATTTAATACGGAATATCAATATATCAAAGAAATAATAAAAAGAGCTTTTTTTCTCTTTTTTACCAATTAATAAAGATTTATTTATTGCATTAAGTAAAAAATTTATTTTATTATTCATTTATTATCTGCAATATTTCTGAACTAGCGCCCAAATAGCTTTAGCGCTGTTAAAGTTCTCAGGAGAAAGATCACCGACATTTATACTGATACCAAATGCATCATTAACTTCACTTAATATGGTAATTACATCAAAAGAATCAAGGATACCTTCGTCCATTAATTTTTCTTCTTTGTCAAAGTCAAGATCAGCACGAATGCCTTCTAGTATTTTTATTAATGTTTCCATTTAGTATACTTATCTCCTTAATCATATATGGTTGTTCGTTTCGTGTTTTTCATAATATCGTTCAAATTACAGCTTGTTATTTCCTTGAATATATCGTTCCAGCACTCGACCATTAAAGCCAAAACCAAGTTTTGTATATGTAGATATAGCAGGTTGGTTTTCTTTTCTAACCCATACAAAGAACTGTAAGTCTCCTTTCCCTTTGTGTTTATCATAAATACATTTAATAGCTGCTGTGCATAATGCCTTTCCAATTGATTTACCTCTAAAACACGGATCAACAGCCAAAAACCTCGGATGATTATTAGTAAAATCAATTATAATTGTACCAATAACTTTTTCATCCCAAAATGCACATAACAAATTCCCATTGGAAACCTGTCGTATGAGTTCCTTTTCACTCATTAGTAAATTTGATACAACATCAAAATCAAATGATTTTGATAAGATAGCTGAAATTTGTTCAATATGATCTGGTGTTGCAACTGAAAAACTAAAATCCAACAAATCTGGTATATTGATTTCATCATTTTGATTTATTTTCTTAATCATTTTATAGAATGTGTCATCATGTGTAAACCCAATGTCTTTTAGGAAATTGATAACATTCAGTGATTTTTCTGAAATTGTATAATCACCTCCAAGAAATTCTGTAACTACAATTCCATTATTTTCAGGAAACTTAATCATAAGGGGATCATCAGAAACTAAAAACAAATATAACCATGCCACTTTTTCATAATTATGATAAATAAATAAGCCATTTTCTGTCTCAATATATGATAATTCTCTATTTTTTGCAAGCATCTCAATTTCAAGTGGTGTTAAGTAACAATTGATATTTTTATATTTTTTATTAGCTGTCAATTGTTTAAAGTGATCAATATTCTTTATATTATCTCTCATTGGTCTTTTGTTCCATTATTTCTCTTAGTACACTTATATCAGTTTTCCCGTTTGCCAACAAAGGCATCACATCAAGCTTCACAAATTTACGTGGTATCATAAATCCAGGTATACGTTCCCTAAGATATATAGATATGTTTTTACTATCAGCATCATTACCGGTAAAGAACAACCAAATTTGCTCTTTAGGCTTATTATACATGCAACAACATTCTTTTACTTGCTCCATTGATTTTGATATAACCTCTATTTCACCCAGTTCAATACGATGTCCCATATGTTTGACTTGAAAATCTTTGCGCCCATGATATTCAAGCATCCCATCGTGGCGGAATTTTCCCAAATCCCCGGTTTTATATACAATTTCAGGGTAATGCGGATTTACTGGATTTTGAATAAACACTTCCGCTGTTTTTTCATGAACATCATAGTAACCGTTAGCCAAACAAGTACCAGAAATATAGATCTCACCAATTTCTCCATTTGGTACAACTTCATTTTTTTCATTAAGTAAAATGATCTTAGTATTAGGGAACGGTTTCCCGATAGGCAAAACATCATCCTCTGATACTTTTCCAGGTACAATATAATATGTACTGGTTGCTGTACATTCTGTTGGACCGTAATGATTAATGTACATGGCATCCGGCAGATATTTTTGCCAAACAGAGAGGTATTTACATGGCATTACAGATCCGGAAAACATAATTCTTTTGACGCTTAATGGTATCCTTTCAGAAAAAACATTCATTGTAACAGGAATTATCAAAGCTGAAACCGTCCAACTTAATGATGATACATTTTGCTTTATCAATGAATCAAATAATTTGACAGGCATTGAAAAATACTGCCTAGGTATAATATAAGTAGTCGCTCCAGTTTTAAGTGTAGAATAAACATCTCGTATTGAACCATCATAATCAAATGGAGCCTGATTTGCCATTACATCAGTTTCGTCAATCATTGCAATTTCGGTGAAAACATCAATATAATCAATTACTGCACGATGAGATGTAACAACTCCTTTCGGTGCTCCGGTAGAACCTGAAGTGAAGATTACATAAATAGAATCTGTATCAATTTGCTGCTGTCGAATTTCCGATAGTCTGGTTTCATTAATTTTAGTTTCAATAATATCTTCTATAAGTACAATATCGCCGGAAAAATTAAGTGACTTAGCTTTATCCATATTTTTTTTATCAGTTAGCATTATTTTAGCGTTCATAGTATATAATATTTGTTCAATTCGCAAAACAGGTAATTGTGTATCTATCGGAACATAAAAACATCCACTGTAAAGTATGCTCATAAAGCAAACAGGTGTTAGAACATTTTTTTCATTAAAGACAATAATTGGTCTACGAGTATCTATATGATCTATTAAATAACTGGCAATAGATTTTGATTGTTTTTGAAGTATATTAAATGATATGTTATTCTCTTCATCTTTGAATGCTATTTTATCAGGTATTCTCTCAGCAGTAAAATCCAGATAATCCAGTACGTTTTTTTGCATATTAGCTATTCTCCAACCGAATAATTATCATCCAAAAAATAACTAATATTACTTAAAAATTGTCCGGGTTTATCATTTATTTTATATCCGCATTGACAAATTGCTTGTGTAATTAAAACATCCAAGCAATCAACGCAAATAAATTTTTTCATTAAATAATCTCTCATTAGTGATATCTCGGTACAAGCCAGAATAAAGACGATATTACCATTTTTACCTTGTAATTTTTCCATGTATTCAAGCATTCTTAATGACATAATAGAAGTATCCGTGCCGGATTTTATCTTATTGATGATATCCATTATTCCTGCTTGAGTATCTGAATCAGGATAAATAATTAATGGCTTTTCTTCACTTTTACAAAATACATTTGATGTAATTAACCCTGTTGTACCTAATATACATAATGCTTTATCTTTATAAGTTTTATAAAAGTAACTTTTAGTCTCATTAATTGCATCAATAAAAATAACATTCTTTTCTATTTTTCTGATAAAAAAATGCGATGTATTACAAGCAACAATAACTATTGGAATATTTAATTTCTCCATGGTATTAAATTCATTTTTAAGTATACCTATTATTTCATTTTCGTTATTCAATATAGCCATTGTACGATCTGGTATTTTTGTGTTATTAAGTATAATAATACTAATATGTTCTTGATCTCTGTTTGCATATGTATAATCAATTATTCTACCAAAAGCAATATTTGTCGCTTTGGGCCCCATCCCGCCAATTATTCCTAAATCATACATGTTTTCATAACCTATTTGAATTTTAGTATATGCTAATATTTCTCTTTAAAAATCTTAGACTTAACCCAACTAAGCACCATTCTTTTTTCCTGTTTGTTTATCCCAACAAGATACACCAAAGACCCAATACATAAAGTAGAAACAATACAGGACAGTAATAACTTTGTCCAATCAATAAACAGAGTACTGAAAGAATAAATAGCTAAACATGAAATTCCAGTGATAATTAATATTGGAATAATTGCTTCATGTAAAAAATCTATAACCGGAAAGTTAATCCTTTCTTTCATATATGATAAACGCCATATAAAGATAACAACACTTAATGCTATTTTTATAACTAGTACCCAAACCGGACTAAAACACAAGTATAGGAATAAAAATGACAAAGGTAAATTTGCAAATGTCAAGCAACTTAAAATAATCTGATATTTTTTTATTTCCCCTGTTGCCTGTATTGCCATCCATAAAGGACCTGATATAGCTATTTCAAGAGAATATATCAGCATTAACCTTGTAAACATGACAGAATATTCAGGTACAATTTTCAGCCACATTTGTAAAACAAAATCCGCATTTATATACAGGGGCAATACAAAAAAAAACAAGAGATAATAGGAAACCTTTGAAGAACGAAATATTAACCGAGTAAAATAAATATTATCATTTGCGGCATAAGATTTAATTATTTGTGGCCTGAATGCTGTTTGAAAATTGGATACAAATGCATATACAGCAGTATTAACCTGCATCGCAATTCCCATGGCAGCATTCATTGCAACACCATGAAAAATATTAATAAGTATTTCTATTCCCTTGTTTCTGCACACATTTGCAAACTGACCAAAGACACTCCAGCCGGAAAATGAAGCCAACTGCCGAAATATTGTTTTATCTTTGTTAAACCGAAAATGCGCTACTTCAAACATTCTGTTGCAATATACTTTGTATGTAAAAAAGATAATAAGCCCAACTATAGAAACAAGAAATGCGTATACCATTAACTTATCAAACAAAATTATCGCAAGAAGAAAAACAATCCCCAATTTTAAGAATGCCTCAACAATACTAAGCAATGCAAAAAAAGACATTTTCTCATAAGCAATTATGGTTGCATTATACGGGACTTGTAAAACACCAATTACTGTGGTAACAACAGAAAACTGATAGACAATTAATGCCGCTGTATACCTATCAGTTGGAATATTTAATATAGTATAGAAAAACGATAGTCCAATAGTTTCAGCAAGAATCACAACCAATACAGCAATTAAGATATGAATAATAAAACTGATGCTAAATACATTTCTTGCCTGTTCTGTATCGTTTTGCCCCATAGCAAAATTCAAAAAACGCTGTGTCGCTTGTGTCATTGCTCCATTTAAGAATGTAAACATAACAACAACACCGCCAACAACATTATAAATACCGTAATCTTCTATACCCAGTATGCCTAGCTTTATCCGCACAGTATATAAACCCACCAGCATAACCAGAACTTGCCGGAAGTACAGCATGAGGGTATTCTTGGCTATACGGACAGTGTTTGAGGGCATTTAGTTTTCATTCTGGCTTGACCTAAAACTCAGTTGGCTATGGGCAATCTGAATAAAGCCTCTCCGTTTGTTCCTTTTCCTATCTTATCAAAAAATGCAAGTCCAAAAGCTGCTGGAAATTTTATCATGGGGTTTAGTTTGCCGTTAAGTGCTTGATAAGCCATATAGTCATATTTTTTTTTATATTGAATAAATTCCATTCCGCTAAATTTCCAAATATTATATGTTCAGAACAATCACATACAGGGCAATTTGATTTTATATATACTGGCATTTCTGTCCTCAAAATAAAATAATAGATTTGTTCGACAATCCATTATTTACTCCGTTTTCCAAATAAATTATTCCGAAAAATAATGATGCCCTGAGCAGATGTCTCCTGCAGTTGTCTCTGTATGGATTCACCATAATTTCGAATGTTTCTATTTTTGCGTTAATATGTTCAACAACAACCTTTTTTCAGACAAGGCATTTGTTATATACCTTGTCTGCATCGCTTTATAGGTAGAGTTTGCTTGATTTCCGGGGTATTTTGCTGTTTTCATGATTCCTGCCAAGGCTATGGAATGAGCAAACGAAGCGACAGACCTGTTCACATAACCGTCCCTGAGCTGTCTTAAGAATCTTATCAGAGTGCCATCATTCAGTTTGTTAAGCGAAGTGCCGATCTTAATTCATTCTCTCATGATTTTTTATAAAATTTGATTCTTCGTTATTATCACCTTTATAAATAAATATTAAATTATGATAAAAATGCATTGAAACTATTTTTTTATCATAATATGTATCTTCATAATTTTTGTCAGGTATTTCATTATGGTTTAAACAATCCGTAAGATTTTTCATGAAATTCATTGCCGTTTTTTGATTATTTAAATCTTTGCTGTCTCCTCCATATTCTTCCCAATATGATGTTTGAATGTCTTCTATTGCATATACTCCACCGTCTTTTAATTTTGGAAAAAGTATTTTAAAGGTTTCGATAATGTGTTCATTTAAATGGCTTCCGTCATCTATTATAATATCCAAAAAACCAATTTCTTCAGTTATTTTTTTCATAAAATCCCTGTCCACTTGGCTTCCTTGATAGATTTTAATACGGTTTTCCTGCAACGCCGATTTATCATAAATATCAACAGAGTATATTTTCCCAAAAGGGAAATATTTTTTCCACATTCTTAAAGAATTTCCACCAACCATTGGGTTATTATAACCACCGACCCCAATTTCGAGAAGTTTTACCTCTTTGTTTTTATACTTCCGTAAATGGTTCATATAATGTGGTGTGTAACAATGTGAACCAGTTTTATCTGTATCATACAGTTTTGCCAATAAAGTTAAATTGTTTGGCACAAACAGGGCCAATATATTTACCGCTATTTTCCTTAAAGTAAATCTTTGTTCAATAGTAAGCCGCTGTCTTAAAAAAGACTTAATTTCCCTGAATATAACCATCGTTATAATCTCCTAAATGTTTTTGCGAATATGCCTCAAAGATATTATCAACATTTCGCTTAACAGCGTTATATCTGATATGTTTTTCATTGCGTTTTATTTCTGCTATTTTGACCGTTTTATCAATTTCATTTACTTCAATAAAGTCTATCTCATTGTTCTCTATTTTGATTATTTTTCCGTTTTCAATACATTTATCACGAAAATACCTTTCAAGTATGATTCCGCTGAATATTGCATAATCCCCTTCTATTGTTCTTTTTGTTCATCGAATTGTGCAATGGGGTTGCTTTGTTTATCAGCCCATAATCATGCTCAAACCTGATAAATAACCGCCAACATCTTTCCCAACGCAGTTTTCTATTGAAAACTCGTAAAACATGCGCTGGCTTTTGAATTTTTCTCAATCGCGTTTAAAAGCTTTAATTCTGTGTCCCTGTTAAAAAACCTCATATTACCATATATAGCGAAAAAGCCAATTCGGAACTATTGGTTTCGCTCAATTTTATATGCTTTCTCCACTTTACACTCAGATTGAGTGTGGACAGATTTTCCCGCAGTACTTCGATGTGCAGTTTATTCAACTTAATTCTATCCCTTCCGCCATTGCCAGTCTGAAAATGGCTTCTTTTCCGTCACTGGTGGTAATAATGTCTATTTTTTGCTCACCAATTTTGTTGCATATAAATCTATTCACCTTTATTTTAAGCATGGTATCTTTATTGATCATCTCCGAAAAAATCGCAATATCAATATCGCCGCCTTTTTTGGCATCATCAACACGAGAGCCGAAAAGCCAAACATGGGCTGTCGAATCAACGCTCTTTACCGCTTCTACAATTACGTTTTTTTCATGCTCAGTTATGCGCATTCTAACAGCTTAGAACTACCGCTGCTCTGCAGGTTCATTCTTTTCTTTAAGCTCCAACAATTGTAATAGTTTTATCGTTGTAAATCTCTGTTCGTATAAATAATTTTTCTTCCCAGGATTTATCCGCAGTCCTGTCAAATACTACAAGCCACCCTTGTGAGCTGCCGCATTTTATCATGTATTCATAAAGTTGTTTAAGGCCATCGGGAATTGTTTTATTGTTTTTTAATATCTTTATTTCTATTGGATATTTGCTGTCCAGAAATTCTATACAAAGGTCAATCCTTTTTGTACCAAGCGCCATCTCTCTGGTGAGTCTTGCGCCGCCGTTTATAACTCTTTGTAAGAAAGCCTGTAAAACAAGATGGGGAGCCGCTTCAATGTATTGATAAAATGTATCGTTATAACGGTTGATCCATATTTCGCTATTTTCCCGCCAGAATATTTGAAACTCTTCCAGTAATATATTCATATTAATTCGATTATCAACAATATATTTCGGTAAATCGTCGGCGGGTCTTTCTAATTTAATATTTTCCTGTAATGAGTAATTTAATGCCCTTATTATTACTTCCGCATAAACCGGGTTTGCAGGTTTAATTGCACCTTTATCAAACTCTTTTATTAAACCTAAATCTCTTGTATAAAGATAATCATCGGAACGGAAATCTATGGATATTCCTTCGCCAAGTATTAAAGGCTCAATAACGCTGCGAACTCTTGGTTCTTTTAATCTTTCCATTAAGCTGTCAAAATGAGTGGGACGTTTAAGAATTAAAGTATCAATTGCTGTTCTTGCCATATCCGGCGTTATCGGTGTATTTTTATCTTTGCAAATATTAGTCACACATTCTCTGGCAATCGCATTAACAAGCCACGGCTGCCCGTCTGTTTGGTCATAAATGAATTCTATTGTGTCTTTTTTGATTATTTGATTTGATTCTTTGGTATACTGGGAATACAGTTCGGTTAATTCGTCAATAGTAAATGTTGATAAAGTAAAGGTTTCCGAGATTATATTAAAAGGACTCGCACTACCAAGCGTTTCACTTTCAGGACGTATCCTTGCTTTATAATCTCTGATGTTTCGCATACCAACAAGCGCGATGCTGTGAACAAAAGGCACTCTTGCCCTTGATGCGTAACCGCTTCGTAACTGCCTTAAGAACGAAATTAATGTGCCGTTACTAAGGCAGTCCGCTTCATCAAAAAATATTATTAATGGTTTTTCTTGCTTTTGACAATAATCTCTTAATGTTACATTTAATACATTTACATAATCTTCATAATCTGCTTCTTGTGCATAATCGGAATAAATATTTTGATTTCTTAATTCATTTCTAATAGTTTTAACAATTGCTGGAATACCATCTTTTGGTTCGGTAATTCCCTGAATTCCTTCCAAAGAGCAATATAGCGCATTGTATTTGGATTCTGCGTTAATTATATCTGTAAGACCCCATAACAGTGTAGTTTTCCCGCTTTGCCTTGCAGCATGAAGAACAAAGTATTGCTTTTGGTCTATCAGCGCAAGCATTTCCTGACCGCCTCTTTTCAGAGAATCGATCGTATAATGCTCTGCTGGGTTACAGGGACCTGCTATGTTAAAATGTCGTGACATTGTTCAACACCCGGCCACGGAAATTTTCTTTCCGTCTACCTGCTCTTCTCTCATGTATATCTTGTCGTCCCACGGCTTTTCTGTGTCCCGGTCGAAGATTACCAGCCAGCCGGTGTCCGCGCCTGTTTTGTCCATATACTCGGATACCTGCTTCAGGCTCTCGGGCAGGCTTCTCATACTTTGCTGGATTTTCAGTTCGACAGGGTACTTTCTCTCCCCGTATACAACGCATAAATCTGCCCGTTTTGTCCCAAGCGACATTTCCCGAACGATCTTTCCGCCGCCGTTTATTACCCGCTGCATGAACGCCTGCAGTACCAGATGCGGCGCGGCTTCGTCGTACTCGTACAGGTCTGTCTTGTACCGTTTTTTCCATATCTCGCTGTTCTCACGCCAGTATGCCTGAAAGTCACGTATCAGGAAATCCATATCGATTTTCCCGTCTTTCAGGTAGCGCGGGATGGCGTATTCTTTGTGCGCGGTACCTATTATGTCCTGAACATCCCAGCTTAACGCCCTGACGATCAGCTCAGCGTAGATCGGGTTTGCCGGTTCGGTTACGCCGCCATGCTCCCTTATGAGGCCCAAGTCCTTAACGTAGAGATAATCATCTGATAATTTGCTTGCTATTTCCTCGCCCAGAATAAGCGGCTCTATGATACTGCGGACCCGAGGTTCCTTCAGCCGTTCCATCAGGCTGTCGAAGTGCGTCCCTCTGGTGAGGATCAGATTCTGCACTGCCTGTTCGGCGTGGCTGCGGGTGATTGTTTTCGAATAATCTTTCCGGCTTATTTTTTCCACACATTCGCGGGCGATAGCGTTCACCAGCCAGGGCTGCCCCTGCGTTTGTTCAAAGACGTAATCTGCCACCTCCGGTTCAAGCGGCTGCTCCGTGTCCGCTGTGTGCTGCGCGTAAAGGCCGTCGACTTCCGACCTGGAAAAATTCCTCAGGTTGATGCTTTCCTTTATTATATTAAACGGGCTCGCGCTTCCAAGCGTGCAGGAATCGGGCCGGACGCTGGCCTTGTAATCCCGTATGTTCCTCATCCCTACCAAGGCTATGGAATGGGCGAACGGAGCGACAGACCTGTTCACATAACCGTCCCTGAGTTGTCTCAAGAAACTTATCAAGGTACCATCGGTCAGGCTGTCAACCTCATCAAAGAATATCACTAACGGTTTGTCTAACGAGCGGCAGTATTGTACGAGAGACGTGTTTAGCACATTGGCGTAATCGTCATAATCGGCATCGGCCGCAAAGCCGTCCGGCAAGGAGTAAACGCTCAAGGCTGCTTTTATCTTTTTGACGATTGCCGGGCTGCCTTGAGCCGGGTCTTTAAACACAGATACAGCTTCCAGCGAGCAGTACAATGCATAATACTCACCCTGTTCGTTTATTTGGCGGGCAAGCGCCTGCAGCAGTGTAGTTTTCCCGCTTT
>JGI24695J34938_10000178_pt1 | contig 59181 bp, 47 predicted proteins | sample TergutCo191P3_FD_34938 | JGI IMG/M metagenome (IMG submission 34938)
TGGGGGTGAGGATACTTAAAAAAATATTTTAAAGTGTAAAAATTCGTTTGGTTATATTTAATAATGTGAATAAATTAACGATTAACACAGGCAGGCTGCGTTTTAACATTTATTGAATATTTTATGGATTAGGTTTGAAACTTTGGAATAAAGAATAAAACCTACTTGCGAATAAACAGATGCTTGCAGCAAACAGATAAATAATATACAGTGCATAAGGAGACAACACCTACGGACAATGTGAATGACAAAAGCCAAAGTAAGCTTAACTGGCACCCTGCCTTTTTACAGGCAATGCAGCAGGAACTATTTGACTGGAAAGACCTGCTCGAATTCAAGTACGAGTATCAGCTTACATCAGAACCTCTGCGTATCGACCTGCTTATCATCAAAAAACCCAAAGATATTTTCATCGAAAAAAACATAGCACGCATATTCAGAACCGACAACATATTTGAGTATAAAAGCCCTGAGGACTATGTATCTGTCAAAGACTTTCTGAAAGTCTACGCATACGCAAACCTCTATGCCGCTATTACACCCGAAATTGATCTGTCCAGCATTACCCTCACATTTGTAGAGAGCAGGTATCCTCGTAAACTGATTGAGTATTTAAAGACCGTTCGCGGGTATGGAATAACAGAAGTATCACCCGGTATATATCAGGCAGAAGGCGATTACATACCAATACAGATAATAGAATCGAAGAAGCTGTCAGCCAGTGAGAATATATGGCTGAATTCATTGACAAACAACTTGGAAATAGGCAATGCCGGTGTTATAATGAAAGAGAAGCGGGAGAAGATAAGAGAACTAAGCGCATATCTGGAAGTGATACTACAGGCGAATTCAAAAGTATTTTTGGAGGTATATAAAATGTCAAACGCAATGACCTTTGAGGAAGTATTTACCGAAGCCGGAATAATTCCCGAATGGATAGAGAGGGGTAGAAAAGAAGGGATTAAGCTAGGTATGGAGAAAGGTATGGAGAAGGGTAGAGAACAAGGTAGAGAACAAACAGTACGGAATCTATATTCAATGGGAATGTCCGCAGAGAAGATTGCCCAGGCTACAGAACTGCCTTTAGAGAAAGTACGCGCTCTCGCCAATTAAAAAAATAACTTCGAATAATATTTTGTTTTTTTACGTTTTTTGTGATATTATGTTTTATATGGAGGAAAAATATGTTTCATAAAATTCGTATTTTATTAATTATCGCAAGTTTTTTTTGTGTTATTACGGGAGGTATCTTTGCTCAGCAAGTACGTGAACTGCGCACAGGAACAACAGTTAACGGAAACCTTCGCGAGGGAGAAGAGGTTTGGTATAGTGTCCGCCCGACTGGAAACGGTGTTCTCATTGTAGAAACATTGGGGGAAAAGGACACCTATCTGGAAGCTTATGACTCTTCCTATAACATGATTATCGAAAACGATGATGGCGGCGAGAATTATAATGCACGTATTTCCATAATGGCAGATACCAGCCGGACTTATCTTTTTAAATTACGTTATTTATATAATGGTGAGAGCGGACCTTATAGTATCCGTGCGAATATGAGTTCTGTTTCGGAACTGCGATTGGATTCCTGGGTTTCCAGAAATCTCAACGGCGGGGAAGAGCAGTGGTTCAGTTTACGTCCTTCAGGAGCCGGTCTTTTAATCGTGGAAACATCCGGCGATCTTGATACTTTTCTTGAAGTTTATGGCTCTTCAAATAATTTACTTGCATCAGATGATGACAGCGGTGAAAATTACAATGCGCGGCTTACATTATTATCTGAAGCCGGGCGGACTTATTTCATTAAAGTACGCAGTACAGGCGGATCCGGAACAGGACCTTATCGTGTCCGCGCGTTAATGGGCGCTATTTCAGAACTGCGGATGGATGCCTGGGTTTCCAGGAATCTGGGTTATGGAGATGAACATTGGTTCAGTATACGCCCATCGGGAACCGGACCTTTGTTAGTGGAAACATCGGGAGAACTTCACACCCGTCTGACAGCTTACGGCTCATCTATGGAATATTTATTAGAAAATGACGGCAGTACAAATTCCAATAAAGCCAAACTGGAATTTTTGGGAGAGGCCGGTAAAACTTATTATGTTAAAATGAACAGTCCCGGAAGTTACGGAGGCGGTTATAATATACGCGCCATCGCAGGTTCTGTATCAGAACTGCGAATGGGATCCTGGGTATCCGGTAATCTTCAGGGAGCGGAAGTCCGCTGGTTCAGTGTCCGTCCTTCATCAGCCGGTGTATTGATTGTAGAAACATCAGGAAACGCTGATACATATCTGCAAATTTATGATTCTTCCGGCGCTTATATAAGCGAAAATGATGATGGCGGAACAGATTATAACGCGCGCCTGGAGATTTTCAGTGAAGTAAACAAATCCTACATTGTTAAATTATCACAATTGGGGAACGAACCAATCTCATATCGTATACTGGCAAGTTTTGAATCTATTCCGGCTGACGCGGGGAACACTACGCGCGCCCGTGCTGTTCAGATAAGACCTACGGACGCAGTTCAGGTTTTCTTCCGTTCATCTGAGGAATCCCGCTGGTTCCGCTACGATGCATCCGCCAGAACCATGTTAACAATATATACCAGCGGAAATATGGATACTGTACTGGTTCTATACGATGGTCAGGGGCGTCCAATCGCGGAAAACGATGATTATAACGGCAACAATAACGCTTATATTTCTGAAACCTTAAATTCAGGAACTGTATATATTGAAGTCAGAACATTCGGTGGTCAGATGGGGCGTACTACTCTCAACATTGAAGCGTGGCAGCGGCAGTAAACTAACCGCTGATCGTTAGTTGATTTTGCCCGCGCTCCAGCGCGACAAGGCCGGTGCGGGTAAGCTCAAGGATTCCGTAGGGACGCAGCAATAACAGAAAACCGTTTAATTTTTCCAGATTGCCGGTTGCTTCCACCGTGATTGTGGACTGGGAAACGTCTACAACACGGGCGCGGAAAATACCGGCTATTTCAAGAACAGCGGGACGGTTTTTTTCATCTACGCCGATTTTTATCAGCATTATCTCCCGCCGTAAACAGGACGCGTCCAGTTCTTTAATGGCGATTACATCAATAAGTTTGCTTAATTGTTTTATTATTTGTTCCAGCACCCGTTCATCTCCGCTAACCGCGATTGTCATGCGCGAAATTAAAGGGTCTTCAGTTTCGCCTACTGTCAGGCTGTCAATATTATATCCCCTGCGGCTGAAAAGACCGGATACCCTGCTGAGCGTTCCGGCTCTGTTTTCAACCAAAACCGATACAATATGCTGATTCACTTTTTGGATGAAGACGCTGTAGCCGCGCCGGAAATTTTTTCGTTTATGCTGCTAATCGAGGAACGGGCTCTTCTTGAATTGTCCAGCGCATCCTGATAGCTGCCCTGGTTATGGTCTGATTCCGCTCTGTCAACGGTATTGCTTGCGTTTGTGAATTCACGCCCCAGATCGTCATAATTCAGATCCAGCAGTGAATAACGCGCGCCGTTAATATTTCTTTCGGTTTCGTCAAGTGAATCCCTTAAACCGCGCAGCATGGCTGTAGATTCATCTTTTGCCCTTACCGCCGCAGCTTTTCCGTCGATTATTGCCTTTTCAGCCGCAGATACCGCTTCCGCGGCATGGGTTTTGGCAGCGTCATATTGTTTTGAATCCGCCGATTCCTGCATTCGTTTAAGCGCATCCCTTGCCCGCGCAAGTGTAGTGCCGGCGTATAAAACAGCGTCTTCATCATTTTCAGCTTTAAAAACAGCTTCGCGCGCGCTGTCCATTTCCGCTATTGGCGGCTTTGCGCATCCCGTAATAACCGCTAAAAATATACAAAAAGCAAAAATATATTTAATCTTCATAAGCACTCCTGTATTAATTCTAATACATTGATATAAATTTTTCCATAATGTGAAAAAAATGAATAAAAAATTAATATTTTTGGTTAAAATATTAATTAATTTTAGCTAAATACCCCTTGATTAATATCACTCCACGTTTTACTTTCAATATATATGGTTATTATCAGGCTGTTAAGACCCGGGCTTTTGCTGTACGAGGTTATCAGGGTTTTAATTTTGGCTATTTACTCATTAATTGAGCCTGTTGATTATACCGGTTTCCCAAGATTTGTATTCATCGTATCAGGAGCTGTTTTCCCGATTATGGCATTGTTTATATGGATTGATATTGATCGTTATAAAGCTTACATTCCGCTGTTTATCGCGGGAAAATGCGTCAATCTTCTTCCTCTGTTGATTTTATGTTTTTCCATGAACCTTAAATTGGCAGAGGGAATAAGCCAGCCGGGAGCCGAACTGAATATTCTGCTCCTTGGCGATCTGTTTGCCATGGCCGGAATTTTACTTATTAAAAAATATAAAGATAAGCTGACAAAAACACAGGTTTTGGAGGATAAGTAATGCGTGTTATTCCGGTAGCCAGCGGAAAGGGAGGAGTAGGTAAATCCCTGGTCGCGGCAAATTTGGGGATTGCGTTCGCGCAGGCGGGACAGAGAGTAGTATTGGCCGATCTTGATCTTGGAGCGTCGAATTTGCATTTGGTCTTGGGACACCAGGCGCCTCAAATGGGTATTGGGACATTTTTAAATAATATTAAATCCAATCTTGGCAGCGTAATTGTCAACACTGATATCAGAGGTTTAAGATTCATCCCCGGCGACAATGAGATACCAGGAACCGCCAATCTGTCCTTCTTCCAGCGTAAAGCGCTTGTTAAACAGCTTCTCTCGTTAAAAGATGATACCGATGTTCTTATCCTGGATCTTGGTGCGGGAACGCATCAGTCCATTTTGGATTTTTTCCTGCTTTCCAACCAGGGCGTGGTTGTTTCGGCTCCGGCAGTGACAGCGGTTCTTAACGCTTATGTGTTCCTGAAAAACGCGGTATTCCGCCTTATGTTCAATTCCTGCAGCAAAGGCTCGAACGCCCGTGCGTATCTGGAAAAAATCCGCAAAGACGGCGCGGGCCACCAGAAATTATACATTCCCAAAATACTGCCGTATATACAAAAAATTGACATCGCGTCCTATAATAAATTTGTATCGCGGCTTGATTCTTTGCATCCTCGGCTGATTATGAATTTAATTGATGATCCCAAAAACGCGGATGTCGCCATGAAGATACGGCGCTCATGCGAGGAATACCTGGATCTTAAAATAGAGCATCTTGGCATTATTTACCGCGATGTAATTCAGGATACCGCGCTCGCGTCAAGATTACCCATAACTCTATATAAACCGCAGTCGATTTTATCGCAGGCCATTTACAGGATTGCCGAAAAAATCCTGCAAAGCCCTGAAGACAATTATTCTCCGGATGACAAGCAGATTGAGGAAAGTTTTCAGGAAGCGGGTCAGGAAGCGGAAAATGACTTTGATACTAAAATGGAATATATCGAGGATCTGCTTCATTCGGGCGCCATGAGCCAGGGTGATTTAATAGAAACCATCAAATCCCAGCAGATTGAAATTTCCAAGATTAAAAAAGAAAACAATTTTTACAAGTTAAAATTAACCCGCGCCATGCAGCAGGGTTATAAGGTTTAAATATTATGCCGCTTGCAGTTCATTTTCCTGAATGGCTTAAACCAGAAGTAATTCCCGGTCTGCCTGTCCGCTGGTACGGGATTATGTATGTAGTCGCGTTTGGCATCGCGTATCTATTGTACCGCAGGCAAATCAGGGAAAGGCGCTTTCCAATGTCAGATAACGATCTTTCCGGTTTATTCACCTGGGGTATACTGGGATTGATTATAGGGGCGCGGATATTCTCAACTCTAATTTATGACACAAGCGGCATTTACCTCAGACAGCCCTGGCTCATTTTCTGGCCTTTCCGTAACGGGCAGTTTACCGGTCTTCAGGGGATGAGTTACCATGGCGGCGCTTTTTTCGGAGCGTTATCCGTATTTATTTTCGCAAAGGTCAGACGTTTCAGTTTCCGGGAACTCAGTGATATGTTTGTCGCCGGTATCCCTTTGGGTTATACCTTCGGGCGGCTTGGTAATTTTATTAATGCCGAGCTTGTTGGCAGGGTCACAGCCAGTCCCATCGGGATGATTTTTCCTCACGCGGCAAAGCTTCCCGCCAGTGAGAGCTGGGTGCAGGAAATCGCCGCGAAAACCGGAGTTGTCATTTCCGGGGCGTATGTTAATCTGCCGCGCCATCCGTCTCAACTCTACGAAATGCTTTTTGAAGGCATTATTCTCTGGGCTATTATCTGGTTTTTCCGCAGCCGCAAACCTTTTAAAGGGTTTTTGGTAGGACTTTATTTTATTGGTTACGGTTTTTTCCGGTTTTTTATCGAATACTTCCGCGAACCGGACGCGGAACTGGGTTATCCCATTGAATTTGTAAAAAGCACGCTTCCCGCCGCATACAGCCATCCTCCCTTCAGTTTTACTACGGGGCAAATTCTCTGCTTTATTATGATAATGTCCGGTATAGTCTGGCTAATCATCGCGTCGCGTCTGCCCAACAGGGAAGTTACCTATGTTTACAGTGAAGCGAAAGAAGTTTTTATTAATAAAGGCGAATCTTCCGCGGAACGCAATAAACGCCGTAAATTGCGGAAAAAACTGCGTTAGGATATTTTACGTATAGATAATTAATGTACTTGATAAAAAACTGCCGTTTCAGTAATATGAAAGCATATAACAATTGGAGGATCAAATTATGGATTTATCAATGACATTTAAAGCTATGTTTCAGCAAGGTGAAATTATCAATATAATCACCATGGGCGTAATTTTCATTTTGATATTATTTATTCTGTCAAAGCTTGACAGATTCGACAAGGTTTCCGACAATAATACCCGCACAAACAACCAGCCGGCTCTTGCCGCAGTCCGTACCGGAGATACCCCTGAGATTACAGCAGCCATCAGCGCCGCTGTAAATGAATACAGAAAAAATAAATAATCTTAATTAAAGGAAGGAAAGAATGCCAAAAGTAAAATTAACCGATCTGGTGCTCCGGGACGCGCATCAATCACTGTTTGCTACCCGCATGGTTACTGCGGATATGCTGCCGATTTGCGATAAGCTCGACAAAGCGGGCTTTTTTGCTCTGGAAGCGTGGGGTGGGGCTACATTTGACTCCTGCATCCGGTTCCTGAACGAAGATCCCTGGGAGAGGCTGAAAAAACTAAAAGCTGCCCTGCCAAATACAAAAATAATGATGCTGCTGCGGGGACAAAATTTATTAGGTTACCGGCACTATGCCGATGACGTTGTAGCAAAATTTGTTGAATACGCGGCTAAAAACGGAATAGATGTTTTCCGTATTTTTGACGCTGTAAATGATCCCCGTAATTTCAAAGCCGCGACCGAAGCCGCAAAGAAAACCGGCAAGCATATTCAGGCGACAATTTCATACGCGGTAACTCCCTTTCACACAATAGAAAAATACGCTGAATTCGCCAAACAGCTTGTTGATATCGGCGCGGATTCAATCTGTATTAAAGATATGGCTGGTCTTCTTAAACCGTATGAAGGTTATGATCTTGTAAAAGCTATAAAGAAAGTGACAAGCCTTCCTGTCGAAATCCACACCCATGCCACAACCGGAATGTCCGTAGCTACTTTAACCAAGTGCGCCGAAGCGGGAGCGGAGATTCTTGATACTACAATTTCTTCAATGTCCATGGGTACAAGCCACAGTCCGACAGAAACAATGGTAGAAATTTTCAGAGGCACAGAATATGACACAGGACTGGACATTAATCTGCTGCTCGAAATCGCGGCCTATTTCCGCGAAGTGCGCAAGAATTACAAAAAATTTGAATCCAGTTTCCTCGGTGCGGATACCCGTATCCTGGTCAGCCAGGTTCCCGGCGGAATGTTAAGCAATATGGAAAGCCAGCTTAAAGAACAGGGCGCTGCAAACAAGATTGATGATGTATTAAAAGAAATCCCAATTGTTCAGAAAGACTCAGGCTATCCGCCGCTAGTTACGCCGACAAGCCAGATTGTAGGAACACAGGCGGTATGGAATGTACTGTTCGGACGTTATAACAAACTTTCAGGCGAATTCCAGGATCTGGTCGCCGGTAAATACGGCGCCTGCCCCGCTCCAAAAAATCCCGATCTGGTAAAGAAGGCGTTAGAAGCCCTTAAGATGGAAAAGGAAATCACCTACCGGCCGGCGGATGATATTCCGGCTGAATACAGCAAGTTGGAAGAAGAAACCAAAAAATTACTCGGAACAGGCACTGTTACAACAGAAGATGTTCTTACCTACGCAATGTTCCCAAAAGTTGCCCCGGATTTCTTTAAAAAACGTTCCGAAGGGCCTGTTGTCTTTAAACCTGAAGCTGAAGCAGCCGCTCCTGCAGCGAAAGCCGCGGGCCAGGCGGAGAAGTACAATGTCAATGTAAACGGAACCAACTACTCGGTAGTTGTGTCCCCGGCAGGAACTGTAGCAGCTACAGCGGTTACAGCTCCTGCGGCAAATGCAGCCCCGGCAGCCGCTGCTCCTGCGGCCGCGGTTCCTTCTGGCGGCGCGTCAGTTCTGGCTCCCCTTGCAGGCACTGTACTTCGCTATGTTGCGTCAGAAGGTGCGGATGTTAAAACAGGCGATACAGTAATAATTCTTGAATCCATGAAAATGGAACTGGAAATAAAATCTAACGCTACTGGCAAGATACATTTTATTGTTCCCACAGGAACCCAGGTTGTAGCTCAGCAGCCAATTGCGCAGATAGGATAGTTCCGGTAAAAACCACAGAAAAACACGGAGTTAGTCAAATTATTTAACTCTGTGCGGCTCTGTGGTTTTTTTATTTGAGTGAATTTATGCGTTTTCTTTCAGTTCTTTTAACTCGCGCATTGTTCTGAGTTTCCAGATTGCTTTTTCCTGAATTTGGCGGACGCGCTCGCGCGTTATTCCAAGGTACTTTCCTGTCTCTTCAAGGGTAAGCGGATTCTCGCCTGTTAAGCCGTAACGGAGCTGAATGATTTTCATTTCCCTTTCGGATAACTGTGAAATAATATCGCCCATGGTTTCCTGCAGGGTCATGGAAAAAACCATTTCAAACGGTTCTGCCATATTATCGTCTTTTATAAGGTCCGCAAGGCGCGTTAAATTCCCGTCGTCAACAATCGTATCAAGGCTTGTGGTTTCCTGGGAAAGTTTTACAATCTCCTTAACCTTGGAAACCGGGACGCCCAAATATTCGGACAACTCTTCATCCTTGGGGTCGCGCCCTAAATCCTGCGTTAGCTGTTTAGCGACATAATAGCATTTCTTGATTGTGTTGAGCATGTGAATTGGTATGCGTATAACGCGTCCCTTGTCGGCGATACTCTTGATTATCGCCTGCCTTATCCACCATGTGCCGTATGTAGAAAACCGGCAGCCCCTTGTGTAATCGAAACGTTCAACCGCTTCAATCAGACCGATGTTTCCTTCGTCGATCAAATCCAGAAGAGAAAGCCCGCGGTGCTGATAATTTTTCGCAATGGATACAACAAGACGCAGGTTTGAATTAATCATTTTATTTTTATAGAAAAGGACTGCCCGTTCCAGAGCGGCTTTTTCATTGCAGTAATCATCATTGTTTTTTTTCTTTTTTTCCGCTTCCAGTTCCTTTAACTTGCTTCTTAAACTGATTATTTTTTCGCCGATGTTTTGTTCTTCCTGGATCGTTAACAGCGGAAATCTGGAAATCTGCCTGAAATATAACGCCAAAGGATCGGATTCTTTATGCAATTTTACTTTCTTTTGATTTTTATCCTGTTGTTTTTTCGATCTTCTTCCGACTTTTTCAACATCCATTTCCATAATATACCTCTTAAGTTTCTGCGTTCCCGCCGGCCCTTGGAGCCTTGACCGGATCAATGGGGGTGTCGCTGTGAAACACCATGAAAAATAATTGGGGTCTGTCTGATACTGTATTAACGCCCAATTTCCCCAGTTCTGTTCCCGCAGCGATACTGTCTCCGACTTTCACCGACAGAGACTCACAGCCTCCGTACATATAAAAATAACCTCCGGCCGCCTCTACAATTACCACCCTGCCGTATTTGCGCCATGGACCGGCGGAAATTACCTTTCCCTGAGTCAGACTTTTGACAGCTTCATTATGTTCGCCTTCTACAATGACGCCCATTTGCCCTGTCATGTAATTAATTTCTCTTGCGTTTACAGGCCAGCGGAGTGAGAGGATACCGGCTGCTGAGCCGGCGGTTGCTGAAGCAGGCGCTGAAGCTGCCGTGCCTGATGCTGATGAACCGCTTGCGCTTTGAACGATGTTCTGGCCCGGCACTTTAATTATATCACCGGCTTTAATTACATGGTTAGCGGAAAAATTATTTATTTCCAGCAAAACCTGAAGCGTGATCCTGTTATTACGCGCAATACCGAAAAGAGTGTCGCCCTTTATCACCCGGTAGTCAGCCAAAACATGAACGCTGTTCCGCGAAGATGCGCTTACAGCAGAACTTGTGGCGCTTGTTTGACCGGCGGGTGGAGCGGATGAAACAGGAATGTCCGTTAAAGCGGAAGAAGGAATTGTTAAACGTCCGCCGGCCTGAAGTTTTGAAGGATCAGTAATACCGTTAGCTCTCATTAATTCATCTGCGCTAACACTGTAAAAACGGGAAATGGAATATATGGTTTCTCCCCTTCCCACAACATGAATCATGTTTTCCGCGGTAAGCACCCCGGAGGAAAGGACGCCTGCCAAAGAAAAAAATATAACAAATTTTTGTAAGGAGTTCACGGCTCTTCATTATCGGCATAATCCTGCGGTTTCAGCACATTATTTTAACTGTAATTATGTTATATTATTGATAGCTATATTAATTAAAAGCCTTTAACAGGAGGAAATATATGGGTGAGTATGATAGACCAAGCTGGGATGAGTATTTTATGGAGGTTTGTGAAGCAATCTCCAAACGGGCAACCTGCGACAGGGGACGCTCCGGTTGTGTAATTGCCAAGAACAAGCAGATTTTGGTGACCGGTTATGTAGGAGCTCCCGCAGGTCTTCCTCATTGCGATGAAGCAGGGCATCAATTTAAAAAAATGCTGCATGAAAACGGCAAGGAAACAACCCATTGCGTCAGAACTGTTCACGCAGAGCAAAACGCCATTTGCCAGGCGGCAAAGATGGGAATCCCAATAGACGGAGCTACCCTTTATTGCAGGATGACCCCATGCAGAACCTGCGCGATGCTGATTATTAACTGCGGTATAAAACGCGTTGTGTGCCAGCGGCGTTATCACGACGGCGAAGACTCACAGGCAATGTTTAAAGTTGCCGGAATCACGATTGAATATGTGTTAGATGAAATACAGCAGTACAGCAATCAGTAATGCGCTAACTGGATTCCAGTATTATGCGGTATTTTAAATAAATTTCTTCAAGGGTATGCAGAGGCCCCGGAGCGGAAACTCTCTTTCGAAGGGTGCAGGCATCTTTTCTTTCTATAAAAAAATCGTATATTGCGCGGGGGTCATGATCATTTACGACTGAATAAACAGGTTTGGAATCAAGGTAAGAGCGGACTTCATCATGACTTACCGCGAAAATGCCGTAGCGGTTTAACCTGCCGCGAACCTGAAGTATTTCTTCGTAAGATAAGCCAAAAAGAAATTCTTCCAGCGCCCATCTTGTTTTATCATTTGTGGATTCTTCTTTCAGAAAATCTTCCCATTCTGTTTCCTTGCCCATATCAATTGATATTCTGAGTAACTCAGTATTGCCGTCCATTGTTCCGAAACTCGGCGGCGCGGAATCTCTGGCGCTCCAGAGAGAGGAAAGGGCCATAAGGTGATGGATGCTGCGGGGATCAGTACCGCTGTCCCAAAGCGCAATCAGATCCTCCGCGAGCTTTTCCTTTGTGTTGCTTGAAAAACCCGGATCGTCAAGGCATGAAAAATATACATTTTCCGCCATTAGGGTAAAAACAACAGAAAAAGTTATATTGTTAACCTGATTATACAGTCCGGTATTTTTTTTGGTTAGTTCTGAAAGCAGCGAAAAAGCGTGATATTTCGCGACCAAAAAACTGCGTAAAGCCACTACCTTGGATGGAGTTCGTAACAGATGAGAAGCCGGCGAAAAAGCAAGAAGCGTTTTGGAAAGCTCATTTTGATCTACCAGAATACCTCTTAAAAAGCCTGTTTTCTTTATTGACGGATAATTAAAAACCGCGATTCCCAGATTCCGCAATAAATGCAATCTTTCTTTAATCAAGGTGTAATCCTGAGGATTGTTATCTTTAAGCCAATTTACCGCTTTATCAATTATCAGTTCCTCGTCTTCTGAAAAAACCAATACTTGATTTATTATTGATACTCCCATTATATTATTATACTATAAAAATTTTTAAATATCAATTAAATTTATGACTTCATTAATTTGTCTTGTGTTTTTTTATCGCAGTGTTCCGTATATTGTCTTGTTTTAAAATAAAAAATTCTGCTCAACGACCTGTCATTTACAATCAATGATCGCATTGTAATATTGGTGGAACATCAGTCAACAGTAACCGATATGACTTTGCACACTCGCCTTGTATCATCAATTGAATTCATAAACAATTTGTGGTAACATGAATAAAATAAATAATTAAATTGTATGGAGGTATACCATGTCCAATAGAGGATTAATCGAAAATACATTAAAAAAGGGAGAAGGTATTTTCCGCTTAAACCCGAATTTTATTCCGAGACCGTTCGGCGTTGAGGGCAGAAGGCTGCGGCTTCATCCGGATGATTATTTCGCGTATGGGCTGGCGCGAGGTTCAATAAAAGAGCGATGGATGGCTTCTACCAATATTGCGCAGAACGGGCCGCTCGCGGGACCTACGGAGGGACTTAGCTTTGTAGCGGTTGATTACAGTAGCGATGAAAAGTTCAGTCTTAAGGAAGCAATAGAAATTTTGGGCGCGGATATAATTGGCAAAGAACTGTTTGAAAAATATAAGGGTTTCCCGGTATTTTCAAAATTTTACGATTTGAAAACTCCGCTTTTCCATCATCTTCATTTGGACATGGAGGCAGCCGCTAGAGTCGGCAAACTTGGCAAACCGGAATGCTACTATTTCCCCCATCAGTTCGCCAGCCACACAGGCGAGATGAACGCCACCTATTTTGGTTATGATCCGGATACAAAGCCGGAAGAGGTAAAGCAGCGTCTGCGTGACTACAACAAGGGCGATACGCGTATTACAGAATTGTCCCGCGCATGGCGCATCGAACTGGGTTCAGGCTGGTACTCTCCCGCAGGCGTTATTCACGCGCCGGGTTCTGTTATGACTTATGAACTTAACTGGAACGGCGATGTTAATTCGGTGCATGAAAATGTAGTATCAGGCGTTACATACCCGCGTGAATTTATGAACGGCGAATGTCCCGCGGATAAAAAAGACGATATTGATTATATTTTTGGCTTATTGGATTGGGAGAAAAACACAGATCCGCATTACAAAAAACGTTTTGGCCGCCCGCCGGTTACGATTGTTAAAAACTCCGACCATGAAGAAAAATGGATTTCATACTCCAACGAAGGATACTTCAGCGCGAAGGAGCTATCAGTGTTTCCGGGAAAGAGCGTTACGCTGAAAGAGCCTGCTGCGTACAGCGTGATTTTTATTCAGGGACACGGCAAGTTCGGAGCTTTCCAGTGCGAAGCGCCGGGTATGCTGCGATTCGGTCAGCAGAGCGCCGATGAATTCTTTGTTTCAGAAGATGCTGCGAAGAAGGGAATTGTTATCACAAACTCAAGCCCTGTGGAACCGCTTGTTTTAATTAAGGGATTTGGTCCTAATCATTCTGATACTCCGCAGAACGCGTAACTGAAGTTATCAGTTCCCAGTATAACTTCAGAGTATCACTGTCAATATTATATCCGCGTTCAGAAAGAAGCCTGATAATGGCTATATAGACAGGGTGTTCTGCCATTTCAATTTGATAATAGGGCAGTTTATTTTTATTACGCTTTGTATTTTTTGAATCTTTATTTTGCGCTTCATATTCTTCTTTTTTAATTCTGTTCGCTTCCAGCTCCTGATAAATTTTCTGCCATATTTCAGCGAGCTGCCGCTCTTTTTCCTCTAGCTGGTCAAGATACTTTTTTTCGCATTTTTCCATCAGGAGTCTGTTTTCTTCAAGGCGGTCGAAAAATTTTCTTTCTACTTTTTCCTGAAAGAGCCTGTTTTCTTCCGCCCGCTGAAAGAATTTTTTCTCGCTTTCTTCCATCTGCCTGTTTATGGCTTGCTGTTTTTCATAAAGCGCGGACCATATTTTATCGATTAATTCATCGCCTGACTGTCCCATTCTATTTGCTTGCTTTTGTTTTTTCCCGGAAAAATTCCCAGGCTTCCTTGTCGGTGTATTTATTATGTACAATTTTTCCGACAGCGTCCGCCATGGCGGCAGGATGGTAACTTTGAAAAATATTTCTTCCCATGTCAAGGCCGCGCGCGCCGCCCTGTATGGATTTATACGCCATTGTCAGCGCTTCTTTTTCCGCGAGCTTCTTCCCGCCTGCCACTACAATCGGAACAGGACACGCCGCGGCGATTTCCTCAAAATCGTCACAGTAGTATGTTTTTACAATATGCGCTCCAAGTTCCGCGACAATGCGGGTCGCAAGTTTGAAGTACTGGCTTGTGCGCTCCATGTTTTTTCCTACGGCGATCACGCCAAGCGCGGGTATGCTGTAACGCGTGCCCTCATTTATAACCCTGGAAAGATTATCAATGCTGGAAAGCTGACCGTCTGCGCCGATAAAGGTTTGAACAGCCATGCAGTCAGCGTTCATGCGGATTGCATCTTCAATGTCTACCGAAACAAGCTCATGGCTGAGATCTTCGTTTACCATTGAAGAACCTGCTGACACCCGCAATGCGATGCCTTTTCTGAAATTTGGTTTAACGCAAGTCCTGAGCGCGCCCCTTGTCGCCATCAGCACATCAACATGATCTATTAACTGCGGGATAAGTATATCAAGCCTTTCAAGACCTGATACCGAACCCATGAAATATCCGTGATCAAACGCGAACATTACCGTATTTCCGCTTTTGGGATTGAAAATATTGGTAAGATGTTTTTTCATCCCCCAGTCAAGATTTGCCGCGCCTTTTACATGGAAATTTCCGGTTGTTTTAAAAGGAACATCAGTGTGATAATTTTTTTCAATCTTGATTCCTTCCTTGTCTGCCATGTGATCCTCCTTTAATTTTTACTTACTTATTTTATAATGAAAAGGTATAATATACAACATGGAATACGGAGGAATTATGCAAAACCCTCAAACAGATAATTATCTGATGGCGATTGACGCCGGCACTGGCAGTGTCCGCGCTGTTATTTTTGATACTCAGGGAAACCAGATGGGCTGCGTTCAGAAGGAATGGAAACATCCGGAAGATCCGCGTTTTCCGGGCAGCATGGATTTCGATTGCGATAAAAACTGGGATCTTGCCTGCTCATGTATCAAAGGAGTGTTGGCTCAAACCGGAATTGGCGCTGAAAGCATCGCGTCTGTGTCAAGCACATGCATGAGGGAAGGAATAGTTCTCTACGATTCTGATGGCAAAGAACTTTGGGCATGCGCAAATGTGGATGCCCGCGCGAAAGATGAAGTGATCCAGCTTAAACAACTGGATCCAAATCTGGAAAGGGAAATATATCTTAAATCCGGCCAGGCTTTCGCTCTTGGCGCGCTGCCGCGCCTTTTATGGATAAAAAACAAACTTCCGGATATTTACAGAAAAACAGCGCGGATGGGAATGATTAATGACTGGATCATTTACAGGCTTTCAGGCACTCTCGCCGTAGAGCCAAGCAATGGCTCAACCACAGGGCTTTTTAATTTGAAAAGCAGAAACTGGGATATTGATATCGCGCGCCGCTGCGGGTTACGTGATGATATTTATCCTGAGGTAAAAGAATGCGGAACAGTTGCAGCTAATGTATCAAAAACCGGCGCGGTTCAAAGCGGCCTTAAGGAGGGTACGCCTCTTGTTATAGGAGGCGGCGACTGTCAGCTTGGCGCAGTCGGCGTAGGCGCGGTTAATGAAAACCAGGCTGTCGTTTTTGGCGGCAGCTTCTGGCAGTACGAGTTCAATACTCCTTCCGCTGTTTGCTCGCCGAAATGCGATGTGCGCGTTAACTGCCACGCTGTTGAGAATTTATGGCAGTACGAAGCGATTGCATTTAACCCCGGACTTATAATGCGGTGGTTCAGGGACGCGTTCTGCGCCGAAGAAAAACGCATTGCATCAGAATCAGGCGCTGACGCTTATGCTGTCCTTGATAAGGCGGCAGCTCTTGTGCCTGCGGGCAGTTACGGCATTATCTGCACATTTTCCGACGTGATGAATTTTGTCAACTGGAAACATGCGTCTCCTTCATTTATCAACTTTGAGCTTGATCCTGAAAAATACAACAAGGCAGCCTTTTACCGGGCGATTATGGAGAACTCATGTCTTGTGACATTGGGTCATCTCAGGCTTGTGCAGGAGGCGGCAGGAAAATATCCGCAAAAAATAATTTTCGCCGGAGGAGCCGCAAAAAGCGCGTTATGGCCTCAAATTCTCGCTGATGTGCTTGGAATTCCTGTTGATGTCCCTGTTGTAAAAGAAGCTACCGCCCTGGGAGCGGCCATACTGGCGGGAAAGGGAATAGGTTTGTACGCAAGCGTAAAGGACGCAGCCGTAAAATTGGTGAAAATTGAAAAAACATTTTCACCTGACACGGAAAACCGCAAAGTGTACGATAAAGCCTATGAAAACTGGAAAGCCGCGTATCAGCCGCTTTTAAAGTTATGTGACAATGGCATTACAGCTAACATGTGGCGCGCGCCGGGGTTGTAGAATATTTAAGGAGGATTATATGTTTATTATTAATGAAAAAGACAAAGAGTACCGTTTTGGCGATTCCGGCCCCAAGTATCTGATGCAGGGACCGCGCGCTTCTTTCGCTCTGGTGCAATTCAAACCGGGGCAGGATTTCCAGACCCATTACCATAGTGTAATGGAAGAAAATTTTTTCGTGCTTGAGGGGACTGTTACCATTGTTGTTGATGGAAAACCTAATGATCTGTCTCCGGGGCAATTCATCCATATTGAGCCCGGCGAAGTTCATTATGTGATTAACAGGTCATCATCGACGGTTCGAATGACTTCCTGCCTCGCGCCATTCAGGGACGGAGACAAGACAGAAGCCCCCAATCCCGGATTATAGCGCTGTAGGTACATCCGTATAAAAATGAGCTGCTGCATTCCGTTTTCCGTGACATGCAACAGCTCACTCAATTAACATGCGGATTATTTTCTGCCTGCGTAAAATGCGCGCAACTGCGAATTTATTTCATCTAACACCCTTTGCATTCCGTTCGCGTAGAGCCTGTCAATAAACACCGGCACATTTGTTCTGGGGTTTACATTACCGGTTGAAACGGAATTAACATATTCATCCCTTACATTTCTGAGCGCCGCCATCTCGTTCTGTACATTTGCGGGATCGAAAGTGAAACCAAGAAAATTGGTCCCGATACCTGCGTCATTATACGCTTTAAATTCTTCAAAGTAAGCAGGGCCTTCGACATCCTGCGGCGGCAGAATAAAGATATTTCCCATTCCATTGCGCCATGTCGCGAAGAAAGCCCGTGAATCTGTATTTATTGTGATGGTTCCATTGGAATTTTTTCTGTAATGTGTGCCTTCAACGCCATAGCACATAATGGTGGCAAGTTCCCTGTCAGTGTACCAGGCATTAATGAACTGCATTGCCGCTTCCTGGTTTTTTGAATAGATCGATATTCCGAACCCGGAACCCTGAACAGGCATTGTAGATACAATTGGTTTTGAGATGGGCATAAATCTCGCATCTATACCGCGGTCTTTGGATGCGACAGCCTCAAAACCATGAGCGTATACTCTTACATTAAAAAGATAGTTGCCTGCTTCTATCGCGCCTCCGGGACCGGCATCGTCACGTAACGCTACGCGGGGGTCTATATAACCTTTCTGGAAAAATTCATGAAGCTTGTCCAGTACGCGCATGATCCCGGGATCTTCGTAAATCAATGCGACAGGAACATCACGCGGAAGGGAGGGATTGTTAGGGTTAAAAGGAAAAGTAATTAATGTCAGGCCGGTCATATCTCCGTCATTGCTTGTCATCATGCGGATAAAATTATCCTTTTCGGGCATCAGAGGGTAGAAACTGGTTCCGTATTTTTTTTTCGCCGCAGCGAGAATTTCTTCAAATACTGGATCAAAAATAATTTTTCCGTCCCAGATAAAACTGTTTATGTCATAGCCAAGTTCGGAAAGACGGGTATTATTGATATCCCATGTATACAACTGCGCGTAATCCTTATAACCTGGCACGGCGTAAATGCCCGGACCGCTTCCCGCGTTAACCTTAAAACCATCCCACAAAAACTGAGGTATGGCGGCCTTTACTTCCTTGCCGTATTTTTCAAGCAGATTGTTATTGGGATCATCCAGACGCAGTAAATTTCCCTTTAACGCGTTAGGCACATAGTTGTTTGCCCATGAGCATGTGAACACAATATCAATGCTTGTATCGGCAGTATCCAATGCGTTCTGCATCCGCTCCCCGGCGCCCCAATCGCCCCAAACCGGATTGATAATGATGTTCAAACCCAATTGCTTAAGACGCGCGTTAGCCGCCTCTATTACATCCGCGTCCTGTGAAACGCTTGCGCCCAAAAAGTAAATGGATACTTTTGTGGGACCTTCGGCAGTTCGAGTGCATGCCGAAAACACCGCGAGCGATAATATGGTACAGAATATTATCGCCGGAATACTTTTTAAAGTATTTCTCTGTTTCATTTCATTCCTCCAAAATGTTTTTATATAATCCTTATACGCTTAAAGAATCTTTTTACTCCTTAATCGCGCCCAGGGTAAGGCCTGATATTATATACCGCTGAAAGAACGGATACGCGAAAGCGATAGGCACGACAATAAATGCGCATAACGCCATGCGCAGCCCTTCTGTCGGCAGATCGCTGAAAGTGAAAGTTCCGGCGCTTAACATGGCGCTGTTACGTGTAATAAATTCAATATTGCGCTGCATTTCCATCAACAAGTATTGAAGCGGATATAAAGATCTGTCTCTGATAAATAACAGGGCGTGATACCAGTCATTCCAGTACGCTACGGCGTTCAGCAGGGCGATTGTAGCGATACCCGGTTTCGCTACCGGGACAACGATTGTAAACAGGGTGCGGAACTCGCCGCTTCCGTCTATCCTTGCAGCTTCGATAATTGATTCCGGGACTGACGTTTTGTAGTATGTCCTCATTATTATTAGATTGAAGGGATTTACAAGCATCGGGACAATCAGCGCGGCGTAATTATCGGTAAGGCCCAATAAGTTACGTGAAACTACAACGAATGGAGCGAGACCGCCTGAGAAAATCATGGTAAAGAAAGCGAAAAACGCGAAAAAACCACGGTATTTGTAATCTCTTCTGAACAGGCCGTAGGAGTACATTATGCATATAAGCACGGCAAGTGATGTGCCTGCGGATGTAACTATAAAACTGTTAAAATAACTGCGCCACAGCGCTGCGCCCAGATTAAACGCCGCTTCATAGGACATTGTTGACCAGCTTTTCGGGAAAAATGAGTAACCGATAGATACCAGACTCTCCTGGCTTGAAAAAGAAATTATTATGACGAAAATAAAGGGGATAACGCAGCTTAATGCGAATAACGCGATAATAACATGAATAATAATTTCCGCTGGTAAACTGATCGCGTTTAGATGTTTGTTTGTCTTTCTGCCGCTGCCCGCAAAAACAGCGGCCAGTATTACCACCGAAAAAACCGCAATTAATAAAATTCTGACTAACTCATTCCACTGATCCATTGCATTTACCTCATAATAAAGCGCTGTCGCGATCAACTTTGCGGACAATTGTGTTTGTCAATAAAATTAAAATAAATCCGACAGTATTCTGTAAAAGCCCGACCGCAGTGCTCATTCCTATATTGCCCATGCCCTGAAGCGCCCGGTAAGCGTATGTGTCTATAACCATTGTCGCTGGGTAAAGAGGCCCTGCATCTCTTGGTACATTAAAGAAAAGCCCGAAGTCAGCGTTGAAAATGCGCCCGACATTCATGATAAAAAGAATAACAATCATGTTTTTTATGCAGGGAATTGTTACATGCCATATTTGCTGCCATTTGCCCGCCCCGTCGATGCTTGCGGCTTCGTATTGCTGATGATCAATGCCGGTGATCGCGGCCAGATAAAGGATGCATGAATATCCTGTAATTTTCCAAAGATGTGTAATAGTCAGTATTAAAGGCCAGCCTGAAGGGTTATTGTACCAGTCCCTGACATGGGATAACATTCCGTAGCCCGGCGCGAGAAAAGCGTACACAAAATAACTGACTACTATCCAGCTTAAAAAATACGGGAAAAACATAATGGTTTGATAAATTTTAGCGGAGAACTTCCCTGTTAACTCAGACAGCATAACCGCGAATGCCAGTGAAATTACCATCGTAAGTATTATCCAGACGCTGTTATACGCAATTGTGTTCCGGATCATCCGCATGGCGTCTGTGGACGCGAATATGAATTTAAAATTGGCAAGCCCTACCCATTTGCTGTGTATGATGTTGTTAATTAAAGATGGATTGGGCGCGTAGGGGCGGTAATCCTTGAAGGCGATAATAATGCCTGCCATTGGCAGATAACGCAGAAGCAAAAGCCATACCGCTCCCGGCAGCATCATGACTGTCAGCGCGAACGTGATTCTGTGTCGTGTAACAAAACGCCGCCATTTTTCTGTTCTGTTATGAAGATAACCTTGCAGCAATTTATTGTTCCTCTTGTCTTCATTCTATTGCAACATCCTGAAAAGTAAACAAATTTAACCGCTTGCGGGATTTTTTTTGAATTATTATACCAAAAAATGCGGAAAAAAGAAAAAAGTTATGTGAAACCCAGGAAGGAACGGGAATATTGGAATATTTTTTAATTGAAAGGATTATCCTTTAATGTCAACTAACGAGGCGGTTTTTGAATCGCTGAAATGCCGGCGTTTGCCGCCTGCCGCGTAGGGATTATTCCGCAGGGTTTTTATTTCCTGGCGCAGTTCCAGCATGCGTTTGGAAAGAAGCTCTTTGTTCTTTGTTGAGCGTATAACGGCTTCGGTTTTTAATTTTTCAAGTGAAGCTTTAAGCCCCGATACTTCTTCTGAATTGTCGGATTTTAATATTTTCCCCTGCGGATTTTTCCCGGGTTCATAGCCTGAAACTACCGTATTATACATTTCTTCAAGAGGATCGATAACTTTTTGAATGGAAAAAATATCGGCGACAATTTTTTCTTCGATTTCAACATAGGTTAAAAGATCTTCAGCGCTGCCTGATTCTATTACATTCTGCTGTTTTTCCAGTAAATTAAGGTAAGAATGAAACCTGTCCCTTTGCTGTGTGAGCAGCGTTTTAAACCGCCGTAAAACCGCAACCCTTTGAGCCAGTTCCGCCGGATCAATGTTAACCGCCGCGCTGATTTCTTCTACCATCATTGCCATATTCCCCTCCTGCTGCGCTGTAAGTACTGACCTGGATTATTTAGCCAGCTATGTTAAGGCCTACCGTTTCGCGGCTTACGGAATCAGATGTATATTTGCCGGATATTTCCTTCCAGGAATTCCGCAGCTCTGAAATCATGTTCCTTACTGTTATTATTCTGCGTATGTCCTGGGAGATATTCGCTTCCATTAGTTCCCTGTTAAACCATGTATAGAGCGCGAAAAGATTTTTCGCTATGTCTCCGCCCTGTTCAAAATCCAGAGATACCATGAGTTCTGTAATTATTTCCTCGGCTTTCATTAATGACTTGCCAATCTGTTCAATTCTGCCGGGATCTTTCTTTTCTGAATTATTTAATTCCAGCAGTTCCAGCGCAAGATTAAGCTGCTTCGCGGCTCCGTCATAGAGCATAATTATTAGCTGCCCCTGACTTGCAGTCGTTATTCTAGTCTCTTTATACGTAGATGACGCGTTTTTGTATGCCAAAATATTCCCCTAAAACAAGTATCGGCATTTAAGAATTTAACTTTAGTTAATTTTTTCTATACTGTGAATTTTTAACCGGTGTTAAATTTTAGATTTTATGGCAATTATCTGCTGAGTTGTGTTTTTTAATCTTCTTGTCATGTGTTCAATAATTTCAATGTCAAGGTCTGTATCATGCCTGATAATTGTATCAAACAATGAAGGAGGCAGTGAGAATACAACCACATCGGTTCTCGCGATTACAGTTGCGGATCTGTCTTCTGATAAAAGATAACCCATTTCGCCGAAAAAAGATCCGGTGGATAAAATACCTGCGGAATTAATAGTAACACCGGACTCACCGTTTTCGGACATGTTATCTGCGGATTTAATATCGGACTTTGTTTCAAAGAGTATTTCAACTTCTCCTTCCACAAGATAATAAATGTCGTCTCCTGTATCACCCTGGGTAATAATAATGTCATTCTTTTTAAATTTGCGCAGATATTTTTTCAGGGAGCCGTCCACAGGGAAACACAGTTTATATAAAAGGTTCATGCGCCGCAGTTGTTTGTCAGTTCCTGATGTTGGGCTGTCTGCGCCTTTTTTTACCTGTCTTAACTTTGAAAAAAGCAGAGCGTCAAATGAATCAATTACATAGGCGAACTGGGCTCCCAGAAAGAAGAATGTAAAGAAGAAATAAACATTTACCAGAAGTAAAATAATATTTTCCAGTGCGCCGTAAAGAAAACTAATCCTGGATGTATTAACCAAAAAATCAAGGAACTCAGCGGTAAAAAAACTTGTTATAATAAATAACAGCGCTCCCATAAAAGCCGGGAATTTCCGCACAGATACAGCCGGCACATAATAATAAATAATAAACGCTGCAAGCCCCATAAGGATAAAATTAATAATATCCCTTCCGTTCTGTGATGCGGCAATGGACAGAAGCGGCGATTGCGGCATAAAGTCCAGCAATAAAAGGAAATTTCTCGCTGTCCTGGAACTGACAATTACAATTAGTATAAAAATTAATACTCCTGTTTCCAGGATAACCGTAACAAGGGTATTAATGACCGGGTTTCTGTATTTTGCCGATGAAAAAACAGCCAAAAGCCCGCGTTTCATGGAAAGCGCCAAAATTCTTGCGGCCCATAAAATTCCAAGCACCGATAATATCCCGGAAATTCCGGGCATGGATGTCATCGAGAATAAATCACTTGTCAGCCACTGTTCGTCAAATATATTTTCCATTAACGGAATATTGGAGACAAGGGAAATAATCGCCTGCGGCGAAGGTTTGAAAACATAAAAAATAAAAATCACGGTTAAAAGCAGCATTGGAGCCATTGAAAATAAAAATCCGTAAGCGCAGGCGGCGGCGTGGTTTGCCAAGCCATTTTCACCGTACAGTTGAAAAGTGATGATGAGTTTCTGTAAGAAAGATTTAAATATATCTTTTAATTTTGCAGCTATCATAAATCCGTCCACGGAGTATTTGATATTATAATTATATATACTCCGTGGCTGTTATTTTACCATTCAGCCGACGGGCCGCGCACTACGCGGAATCCTACAACCCAGTTGGCTGAGTCGGGAGTGTTGCTGTTGCGCACAACGCTTCGCACATTTCCGACGGCATTGCTCCAGCCTCCGCCGCGGCGTACTCTTTCAGTCCCTGAAGGAGGACCTATCGGATTGCTGCCGGCTGCAGATGTATAAAAATAACTGTCCTTGTAAGAAGCAAACCAATCCCAGCACCATTCGGATACATTTCCGCTCATGTCATAGATACCCAAGCCGTTAGGCTGTTTACTTCCCGCTGGTTGAGTTGCCTGATTGCCCGACATCTCCGCCTGAACAGTAAGATTGTACCATGCCACTGTATCAGCGTTATTGCTTCCCGAGTATGTAAAATTTCCGGGCGAACCGTTTCCGCCTCTTGCGGCGTATTCCCATTCAGCCTCGGTTGGCAGGCGATAACCGGTTCTGGCGGTCAATGTCTGCGTTACAGTTGCATTGGTTATTGATTGTATACCGGGACTTCCTGTTCCTGATATTGGCGCGGTTGTTATACCGCTCATCGAATACACCTGGCTAAGTCCGGCGCTGGTACTAAGCTTCATGCAATAATCAATCGCGTCATACCATGATACCCTCTCCACAGGGCGGTTAGTATTCCTTGAAAACTGGCTTGGGTTAGTTCCCATCACAGCCGCATAACCTCTGATCGTATTGTTCGGCGAATTTACTTCCGTTACCTCATACTTGCTTATGTAGAAACCGTCTACCCTAACGCGGCGCGTCGGATAAGCGTGGTACGCCGCAGGATTGCCTGAAACAGAGGAATCGCCCATTGTAAAACTTCCCCGAGGAACCCAGACCATGTCCGGCACAGGCGGAACCCATCTCGCGTAAAGATTTAAAACACGGAGACTGCCTTCATTTACTGTGTACATGTCATCAATGGTCTGACCGAACCTGTTATAGGAATGAAGATTGCCGCTGTTTCGCCATGATGCATTATTTATATTACTCAAATCGGTACTTTGAACAGGAAAAGCGCAATCCCAGCGTAAAAAAGACCAGTGATCTGCAGGATCATTCGGACCGCCCAGAGCGGGCATATAAGGTTCAATTATCCTGTCACCGGCGCGGTAATACTGTTCAAGATATGGTTGTCCAGCAGGCGTATCCCATTGGGGAATTTTTCCTGCGGAAGTTCCCGTACCCGTACCCAGGTAGTACCTTACAACATATCCCGCGTCTAACCATCTGGCATACAGAGAAATACTGGATGTTATTGCCGTGTTGAAATCCCAGAGTGAGCCTGAAAAGCTGCTATTTGAATACCAGCCGTCCAGAGTCTTGTTGACCGGACTTGTTAATTCCGGAGTTTGAACATGCTCACCGTGCCGGACAGGTTGACTTGCGACTTCGGATCCGTCTATAAAAAATTTTACAGTGTAGGGGTTTATGGTCCATCCGGCGTACAGATACAGGGCATCCATGCCTATGATCTCGTCAGGGGTTGTTACTATATAACTCGTAAAATTAATGCTGTTTCCCGGCGTGCAGGCCGGATCAAAAAACCAGCCCCTGAAGGTATAACCGGTTCTGACCGGGCTGCCTGGATCCAAAATCTTATTACCCGCGGGTATTGTAAAATTGGTGCGCGACATATCATTGCCGCCGTTTACCTTGAAAACTACAGTGCGCGTTTGAGGCAAATATTTTGCGTACAAATTCATGCTTGATGTAACTATACCGTTGGTGAAGTCCCACGTGTTCTCAAAAGTATCTTCCGTGTACCAGCCGCTAAAAGATTCGCCTGTTCCAATCGACGGCGGGTTGGGCGGCTGGGTAACTTTACCTCCGTGAAGAACCGATTGTTTCTCGGGCGCGGCTGCGGTAGAAGGAGCTATAACAAAGGTAACAAAGTAGATGTTTGGAATCCATCTTGCGTACAGGGTAAGCGGACCATCTTGGGGAATATCAGAGTCGGTTATCTTCTTTACATTGAAATTCCATGTCAGACCTGAAAAACCGGGATCGACATACCAGCCGCCGAACGAATAGCCTGTTTTAATCAGCGGACCTGGATCCTGTATCAATCCATAACTTAACGATACGGAAAATTCATGATTAAGCGTTGTGGATCCGTCCGGCCGTGTTCCGCCATTTGCGTTGAAAAGTACTTTCCGCGTGTTAATTTCCCATTTTGCGTACAATGTTACATCAGAGGGAGGCGGAAAATTGAAGTCCCATTGCGATGTATATTCTGTGTTTGTGTACCAGCCGGCAAAACCGCGATCGTCAGGCAATACCGGCGGCTGAACAGGCTGAACAATCCTGGAACCTGCGGCTATATACTGCTCGTTGATTGCGACAGCATTGGCTGGCAAAGCATCAAAACCGGGGTATGGATCGAAGTTGACTATATAAACCGGAGCAGCCGGATTCGGCGGATCAATCGCAGGAGGCGGGGTATATGGCACCCATCTTATTGAAAGTAAAATAAATCCGTCATTGTCAACATCATCCGCCTTTGTTATGGATCGCGATTCTATATCCCATTCATTTCCGTTTTCGTCAAACCAGCCGGCGAAACCGTCCGTACCCCTCACTACCGGCCGCAGCCTTCCGACTGTACTGCCCCATACTATCTTTATGGCTTTCGGCTGAGGAGTCCCGCCGTCAGTATCAAAGATAACAACGCCGAAATTATCTCCGCTTCCGTCCGGAGCCGCTATTTCCGGAACAAATACAATGTTTTCTTCAGTCCACCATGGCTCTATCCAGCTGTTATGGCAGGCTGTAAAACATGCGCCGGTTAATATAATTAAAGCAAAAATGAACCTGGTATAATAATTTTTCATATTTTAACTCCTGTCAGCCTTTATTGATTTTCACTCTGGAAAACAACCAACTCAACCCTTCGGTTCACATTCCAGTGGTCGCGCTCTCTGGTTATTGTCCTTGTGCCGCCGAAAGCGACAATGGATATCTGTTCATTTCTTACGCCCTTTGCCCTGAGCATCCTGGCGATTTCGTGCGCGCGGTTCGCGCTGAGGGCCGCGAGAACCTGAATTTCTTCAGCGGCTCCCGTTACAGGGTTCGCGTGTCCTTCCAGCCTTACCTGACAATCCTGATTTTCAATTAAAAAACGCGCAATCTGATCAAGAACCAGATCGTTAAGCGCCATGGCATCGCGATCAATTTCCTCATTGTACCTGGATATATCAGGACCGAATAATATATATTCAATCTGGGTGACCATCATTTTTCTGACAACTTCCTTGGTAATGGTCTGATATACTGTCTGAACAATAGTCTGATACACAGTCTCGACAACCGGAACATATTCGGTAACAGTCTCAATTACCGGCTGGAAAACAGTCTCGGTAATCGTCTCAATGACAGGCTGGTATACTGTCTCTGTAACAATATCCGTTCTGACCCTGTCTACATATTCAGTTCTGTATATGATTTCAGGCTCTTTGGCAGGTTTATTTGAGAAAGGGTATTTGCGGCCGAATGTCAGGGCAAATCCGTATTTAAACGGATACCCGCCGCGGGCGGAGGCTTCAATATGCCATGTGGGAGAAAGCGGAATTGAAATGCCGAGCGTTACATCTCCCAGTACTGATGCGCGGGTATTTGTTCTGTCATACGAACCATCCCAACTGTCCTCCTTTCCCTTAACAGCTCCCAGAACTCCGGCTCCGCCCTGAATAAAAATATCTGTAGTTGTTTTGGCGGGATCGGTATTATTTACCGGAAAACGCAGAAAATTCCAGCGTAAATACCCTTGAGCCTCTAAAGTGATTATTCCGTCTGAACTGTAGCTTGCTCCGAATTTGCTCCCGATTGTTATGGCGGGTGTCAGGCGCAGCTTGGGATCAATTACAATTCCACCGGCAAAACCGTCTACCATGATTTCGCCCGCTATGCCTCCAAAATCCATTGCAAAATACGGCGGTTCCGCCGCCTGAGCATATAACTCATGCAGGAAAGCAATAAATACCAATAGCATAATTATATGTTTTTTTGTTTGAAACATAATTACATTCCTTTCAAAATTAAATATTATATTAAATTATAATACACATTTTCAAATAGTCAATGACATACACATTGTGAGTTAAAATGATTTTGTATAATTTTAAATAAATTAAGTCATTATAACCAATAAATTCCGTTCTTCATTGAGAAAAGGGACTTTATAAGGGAAAATTTCACAATTATACAAAAAATTTTCTGTTTTTTTTCCTTTATTATTGGTTAGCTGTAAAATTTCCTGTTTAATTTTTTCACGGCGTCCTTTATACGCGGCGATAATGCCAGTGGAAGAACAAATATTGATGAATGTTTTTAATAACTTTGGTTCAAGCGGTTTAAATGCGCGAAATGTTACAAGAGAAAATTGTCCTGCTGCGGTTTTTTTCAGTTCATCTTCTTCCACAATGATATTTGAAAGGCCCAATAAAGCTTTTGTATTCCAAAGAAAACCGGCTCTTCGGCTCATGCGTTCAATCAGGGTGAAATGACAGTCATGCAGGGTAATGGCCAGAGGAATACCAGGCAGCCCAGCGCCGGAACCGGCATCGGCAATTTTTAAACCGGAGGTATTCTGCGTTTTTTCGTTATTATTAACTGACGCCAGTAACCTATGGATAATACCCAGCGGTGCGAGTGAATCCAGAATGTGTTTGATTACAAGCTCTTCGCTGTCCTTTACCCCTGTAAGACCATAAGCCAGGTTATAAAGTTCAATTTCCCTGATGTAACGATCAAGGAGCGATAAAATCTCTTCCATGCGCGGAACAAAAATGCGTTCAATATCACTGTCTGTATTACACAGAGTCTGTATACCGTCCGAAAGTATGGTCTGCCATGTTTTCATCTAGATAAATTGCGACAGCTTTTTATCCTCGTAGTATCCGCTTGTGCGCGCGATTATAAAAGTACCAAAAGCGCAGATCATTATATCAATAAATGTTCCAATGGCTATTAAATAAAAAGCCAGCGGTTTAAGGATTAGGTATCCTGCGCTGTATTCGCCGCCGCCGTAACCCATGCAAAGAACAGCTAACGCGATGTACGCGCCTTCACCGGGATGACGCGCGAGCAGGAAAGAAATCGCAAGGGCGCGCAAGCCGATGGAAAACAAATCATTGGCAGTTATGCTTAAATACGAATAGGATTTGATAATTACAATAAAAGCCGCCGCCGCTACCATCGCGCTGCCGCATCTGCAAAAGGTCGAATAGAGGGCTAAAGACAGTGCGCCGGATCGCCGCCTGACGCCGTGATTTTCCGCACAGTGGCGCTGCAGCACCGGAATGGAAAAATTTATATCGCCTGAAAAAAAGGCGGTAATCGCAGGCCCCAATGAACCGTAAAGAATGCGCCACGGGTTTACCTTCGGCCTTATAAAATAAAGCATTATTGGCAATATAATAAAGCAAAGCACAATACTGAATACGCCAAGCATGATGATAAGATCCTTATAAATGTTTAATTTCATTATCTCATTGAACCGGACAGCCCAGTACGCCGAAAGCACTATTAATATAAAACCCAGTATTTCAGAAAAGAATGATCCAATGTGGTAAAAAACGCGTGACAGTGAATCAATTAACCCTATTACAGGCTTGGTAAAATTTCTGTCGTAACTCAAACCCAGCCCAAGGAAGAACGCGAATATACATATTGGGAAAAGATAAATGCCTGTGCTTACCAGTACGCTTAACATATTGGACGGGAACAGATCCATTATATTCGCTGCGGTTTCCAGACTTAATATTTCTACCTGTTCAACCCTTTCAATCGGAATTCTGGAAGGCGAGAAAAACAATGTTACCAGTATCCCGGAAGCGATTACAAAAACAGAAGCGGCGGTTATTAACAGAATGTTTTTTAATACCATAAGCCAGAATTTTTCTTCCTGGCGGAGTTCGTAAACGGCGAGTGTCAGGGAAAACACCAATACCGGAACCACTACATAACGCCCCACGCCGAGCGCCAGTTTTTCCAGCCACAGAAAAGAGGAAGCGATACCCGCATTTTCCGCCGGCAGCAGGAAACCGATTGTTACGCCCAGAGCCGCGCCGATGAGCAATTTAAGCCAAACTTTCATAAAACCTCTTGCAGACTAATGTATTTGAATATAACAGGACACCAGTCATTATAATCTTATTATTTCTGAAGTTGTCAGAATTTCCGCTCCTGTTTCGGTCATCAGGATGTCGTTTTCTATCCGGCATCCGCCATGTATTGGATCATAAAGACCCGGTTCAATTGTGAATATCATTCCAGGTTCCAGCGTCCATTTATTTTCGCCGCGGTTTCTGATATTCGGGTATTCATGTTCCTGAAGACCGATGCCGTGGCCAAGGCCGTGGGGCATCTGTTTTTTGGATTTCGCGAACAGGGCGTCTACCGCCGCGGCGACGTCTTTGGCGGGCGTTCCGTTATGCGCCATTGATAACGCGAGCTTATAGGCTTTTTCCACAAGGTTGACAAGCTTTTCCTGTTTGGGATTTAAATCGCGGGCGAATGTCATGGTAACATCGGTGCAGTATGCGCCGTATTTTACTCCGAAATCCAGAATGGATAATCCCTGTCCGCCGAACGGGGCGCATGTCCACGCGGGAAACGCGTGAATTGCGTAACTGCGCTCTGGCCCCGCGGCCAGGGTTTCAAAACTTGTTCCATCGCAGCCGCGCTTGCGCGATTCCACTTCGATAAACAGCGCCGCGTCCGCCTCTGTCTTTATTTTTCCTGAACGCACATTCTTTTCCAGCAGATCAATTATTTCATTTGTGATCGAAGCGGCTTTCCTGATAATGGCGATCTCTTCTTCATCTTTGACTGCCCGCAGTTTATTTATTTCTGCGGCGATGCCTTTTTCCCGGCACAGAATGTCATAATTTGTAAGTTCTCCTACATAATCAAGAAAAACAGGATATGGCGTTACAGGAGGTATCTCAATCTTTGAACCATAGGGGATATCAAATTTCTGGGTTACCGCAGTTATTGCGTTTAACGGTTTACGGTCAAAGTCGCTGTAGGAAGCGAGCAGCACAGGAGCGCCCGCTGCGCAGAGTTTTGCGAGGTTTATGTCCCATGCTACAAGCACTGCCTGACCGTTTACGGCGTTATCGCCTGCCTGGCGGTTCAGGGATATGAAGAGCAGAGCGTCCTGGGGGTGTCCCGTAAGCCAGCGGATATTCTGGTCCCTTCTGGTTTCGGTATCTTCCAGCATTACAAGTGATATGCCTTCATCGGCCATCCAGTTCCATATTTTTCCCAGCCGCATCGCCAAAGTGGCGGAATATTTTTCCATGAGATTTTCCTTTTCTGTTATATGTTAAAAGGCGAGTTAACGTTTCTCCTTTACTTTTTCCTTTTCTTTGGTAATCTTTGTTTCAAGTTTATCCATCATTATATCAATAGCCTTGGTAATTTCGAAATCCTCTTCCGCGACATGGATTGTAACTCCCCAGCGGAAATTTACATTTGCTTCGGCGATAAAGTTTTTGTCTTTTTTAATTGTAATAAGCAGATCAACAATCATATTTTCTGCATTGCGAATCCTGTCAATTTTCTTGTTCAGATACTCCCTGGCATCATCGTGCATTGTAAAATGTACCGCTTTAATTTCTGTATTCATTCCGAACCTCCATAAAATTTGGTCCCGCATACTGCGGGCATCTGGCGCACGGGCTGACACTCCATAAACGTAATACCCGGATGGCGTATGCTTTATGGGTGTAATACTCTTCGGGTGTAGGAAGAGCCCATATCAAGTTCTTTTCTATATTTTGCCACAGTTCTGCGTGCCAGCGCAATTCCTTTTTGATGCAGTAGGGCGGAAATGTCATTATCGGAGAGAAGGCGGTTTTCCGCGGTGATTATTTCCTTTATTATCTCTTTTACGCTTTCCTTTGAATATTTTGAACCGCTTGATCCTGTCCCGCTGATGGAATTCGTGAAAAAATACCTGATTTCATAAATTCCCCATTCGGTTTGCATATACTTACCGTTCGCGGTGCGGGAAATCGTTGTTTCATGAACATCCAGCTCTTTGGCTATGTCTCCCAGAGTCAGAGGAGCCAGGTATTTTGGGCCGTTTATGAAAAATGAACGCTGAAATTCAAGAATTGCGTTAGCGACTCTTATAAGCGTCTTGTTGCGCTGGCTTAAATGGCTGATAAAGAGCCGTGCCTCTTTGGTCTTTTCCCGCGCAAAATCACGGGCGGCATCGTCATTTGCCGCGCTGCTGATTTCCCTGAAAAATTGATTTATTCCCAGCACCGGGAACGCTTCATCATTGAGGATGATGGTAAAATCATTATTGTCCCTTATTACGCGGATATCCGGGACAACATAGCGTACATCCGCAGGAGCGAATGACCTGCCGGGAAAAGGCGAAAGTGTTTTTATGTATTCGCAGATGAGCTTTATTTCATCTTCATCAATTTTAAGTTTTTTGGCGAGTACGGCGTATTTTTCGCGTTCCAGAAGCTCAAGATCATCCAGTACTTTATCAATGACAGTTTGCGGACAGTTCTGCGGCGTTTCCTGCGAAAGACCGATTTGCACTTTTAAAGATTCCCTGTAATCTGTTGTGCAGGTTCCGACTGGTTCAAGTCCCCTGACAAGTTCCATCGCCAGGGTCAGTCCGAAAGACCATTCCTGAACAGTTAATATTGACTTAACAGCCGCGTACAGTGTTTCCGGCCTTTCCTTGTGGAAACCGTCATCATTTAGATTTTGAATGAGCGTTTCTGCTATTACTCTGAGTTCAGCGTCAACAGGTTCAAGCTGCAATTGCCACAGAAGATGCTGCTGTAATGTTTCAGGCCGGGTAAGCGCTCCTTCGATAAACCGCTGATGTTCATCGGAAGCCTGCTGCGATCTCCGCCCGGGATCTGAAGAGGTTTCAAAATATTCATATATTTCTTCTTTTTCAGCGGATAGACCGGAATCCCGGTCATTTGATTCATCCAGACGGACTATGCTTTGATCTTCCAGTACTTCAAGAGCGGGGTTGCGATCCAGTTCCTGTTCAATTCGTTCGCGCAGATCCGCAACCGGCAGCTCCATCAGTTTAATTGACTGATAAAGCTGCGGATTCATCCTTAAACGCTGTTCCTGAACAAGGGACTGACGTTGAATTTGCATTTGAATATTATACATTGATTGTCCGCAATTATGCTATAATATTTTATTATGCAGCCAACTACTAAATATAACAGGCTAACATTCGGCCTGGGTACTATCGGCCGGGATATGGTTTATTCCATCGTCAGCATGTATCTTATTTTCTATCTTACAGACATTATCAATCTGCCGACAGGCACTTTGTGGTGGGTAGCGGGTATCATACTTGCCGCCCGCATCTTCGACGCGCTGACAGATCCTGTAATGGGTTTTATTGTTGATAACACCCACACGCGCTGGGGAAAATTCAAGCCGTGGATAACAGTAGGCGCGGTTACATCGCCTGTTTTTACCGTTCTTCTCTTTACAGATTTTAACCTGCACGGCGGCGCGTATATTGTCATGTTCGCCGTTTTTTATTTTATGTGGGGCATAAGTTACACAACCCACGATATTTCCTACTGGTCAATGCTTCCTGTTTTAAGCGTCGATCAGAAAGAGCGTGAAAAAATAGGATCCCTCGCCCGCATCTGCGCCAATATAGGTCTGTTCTTTGTAGTAGCCGGCATTGTTCCGCTGACTGCGGTTTTGGGGCAGAGATTCGGCTCGCTGCAGAAAGGTTATTTTGTTTTCGCGGTTTTTATCTCTGTTTTTATGGCGCTGGGATTGTGCATAACGCTTTTCGGAGTGAAGGAAACAGGAGTCATAGCCGCCAAAAAGCAAAGCACTCCGTTACGTGAACTTATAAAAATTATCTATAATAACGATCAGTTGTTTTTTACCGCTATTGCCATGTCGCTTTTCATGATTGGTTATGTGACAACCACGAGCTTTGGGCTTTATTTTTTCAAATACGTTTACGGCGATGAAGGGATGTATCCTGTCTTTGCCATGATTCTGGGCGTATCGCAGATATCGGCCCTGGCGGTTTTTCCGCTGTTCAGCAAACGTTTTGATCGCAAAACCCTTTTTACTGCCGCCATTATTCTTGTTGTAACAGGTTATCTGATTTTCTTTTTCGCTCCTGCCACTACCATGCTGTTTATAGGCGCCGCCGGCATTTTGATTTTTATAGGCCAGTCATTTGTTCAGCTTCTGATGCTGATGTTCCTGGCCGATTCTGTGGATTACGGCCACTGGAAACTTGGCAAGCGGAACGACAGCATCACCTTCTCGCTGCAGCCGCTTATCAACAAAATGGGCGGCGCGGTTTCAAGCGGCGTTGTTTCCGCTGTAGTAATTATTTCCGGAATTAAGGACGCCCAAAGCGCCGCCGATGTAACGGAAAGCGGCCTCCTGTTAATGAAAGCCGCCATGCTGCTGTTCCCGCTATTATGCATAGTGTGCAGTTATATTATCTACCGGGCAAAATACAGGATAGACAGTAAATTTTACGCGCAGATACTGAGTGATCTGCGCGCCCGCGGCGAACTGAAGGAAGAATAAAATAATGATATACTGCAAAAAAGGAATCGTTAATGATTGATACTCATATACTTCTTATAATCGCTTTAATCCTTCTTACGACAAAGGGATTATCCATCGCAATGAGGCGTATACATATGCCGCAGGTAATTGGAGCGCTTATCGCAGGGGTATTATTGGGTCCTGCGGTTTTTAATTTAGTTGAACCGAACGATACCCTTTCCGTTATAGCGGAGTTTGGAGTAATATTTCTGCTTTTCTCGGCCGGAATGGAAACAGACTACAGACAGCTTAAACACGCGTTAAAACCATCTCTTTTAATTTCAGTTATAGGCATTGCCGCTGCATTGGGCGGAGGATTTTTGGTAGCGTTTCTTTTGGGTAAACCAACATTTGAAAGTGTATTTATAGGCGTTGTTATTGCGTCCATGTCCACAAGCATTACAGTAGAGGCTCTGTCGGAAATGGGTAAACTTAAAACAAAAACAGGCACAGTGCTTTTGGGAGCTGGGGTTTTTGATGATGTTTTCGTTATTATTATACTGGCCATTACAATGGGCATGGGCTCAAGCAATTTTTCAGTTATAACGCTGGTAATAATAATAATAAAAATTATCGTGTTTTTCGCGTTTGCCATCGGGACGGGTATTCTTGTTAATAAATTATTTAATTGGGCATACGGCATATTTGGCGAAAAAAGAAGGTTTACGATTTTTGCGTTTGCCTATTGTTTTCTGATGGCGTACTTAGCTGAATTTTTTGGGCTTGCCGACATCATAGGGGCTTATATCGCGGGCATTTCCTTTTGCAACACCCGCTGCGTTGATTATCTTGAAACAAAAACGCACAGTATTTCCTATATGTTTTTTACGCCTGTATTTCTCGCGAATATCGGCATACAAACATCATTCGAAGGCATGACAGGCAATTTGATTTTATTTACGCTTTTACTTGTTTTTGTTGCGATATTCTCAAAAATACTCGGCTGCGGCCTGGGCGCGAGGCTCAGCAAATTCACAAACAGGGAAAGTTTACAGGTCGGCGTTGGCATGGTCGCCCGCGGCGAGGTCTCATTTATTGTAGCTTCAAAAGGCATAGCGGTAGGTTATATAAGCTCTTTGATATTCCCAAGCATTATCTTTGTCGTATTGATCACAGTTCTTGTTACGCCATTACTGTTAAAAGCGGCGTATCCAAAGGACCTCTATGCGGATCGTTGAGAATGATCTATCTATATTACCATAACTAATGCTCTTTTTATTTAAAGGTTCGCGCTGCGGGCAGGCTCATCATTATTTGTGGATATTATGATCTATTGACTAATTTTTCTGTTTACTGTATAAATTATCAGGAACAAAGGCGTTCGTCAGATGGTATAAAAGCGGCAGACCGGTTTTTTAAGGCTGGTAAAAAGCTTTTACCGTGTGATGAACGCCTTTTTCGGAGGGATTATGAGTATATCAGCTAAAAATTTTCATTTTAAAGAGCTAAATGAACGAATCAAAGCCGCCGGCGCTTATGTTCACATAGAAGATTGTTTTGGACAAAGATACATCGGAAGCGCCCTAAAGGAAAAAACGCTAACCATAAACGGAACGCCCGGTAACGCTCTTGGCTGTTATCTTGACGGCGCAGTGATAGAAGTGCATGGCAACGCGCAGGACGCAACAGGCGACACCATGAATGACGGAAAAATAATTATCCACGGAAACGCGGGCGATGCACTGGGTTACGCCATGCGCGGAGGATGTATATATGTCCTCGGCAATGCCGGGTACAGAGCAGGTATTCACATGAAGGAATATTGTTCTGCGGAACTGAACGTGGAGAAAAAGCCTGTAATTGTGATTGGCGGAAAGGCCGGTAGCTTCCTGGGCGAATATCTTGCGGGAGGGCTTATCATTGTGCTTGGCATCGGAGCTGAAGGCGGGCAGCCTGTCGGCAATTTTACGGGAACGGGAATGCACGGCGGAAAAATTTTTATTAGGACCAAAAACGAACTTACAGCCCTTCCCGCGCAGGTCGCGTCTGATATTGCGCGTAACGATGATTTGTGTGAAATAGAGCCGTATATAAAGGAATTTGCAGCTAACTTCGGCATGGACGCTTCATCTATTTTAATGGATCAGTTTCTTGTATTAAAACCCAACGCCAAAAATCCCTACAAACAGTTGTATACCGCAAATTAGGAAAAAAACATGTGCGGAATTATAGGTTATACCGGGAAAGAAGACGCGGTCCCGATTATTGTAGAAGGCCTGAAAAAACTTGAATACCGCGGATACGATTCCTCAGGCATCGCCGTTTACGGAAAAAACGGTTTCGATGTCGTAAAGCAAAAGGGAAGGCTTTCGGTTCTTGAAGACCGGCTGAAAGACCGGATGCGGGAAAATAAACCGCTTTGCGGGAATCTGGGAATCGGGCACACGCGCTGGGCGACTCACGGGGAACCGTCTGACATTAATTCCCACCCTCATGTGGGGAGCAAAAATAAAATCGCTGTTGTGCATAACGGTATTATCGAAAATTATAAACAGTTGAAGGAACGCCTTGAAAACTACGGCGTGCCTTTCGCTTCGCAGACCGACAGCGAGGTAATCGCGCAGCTTGCAGAACACTACTACTGCGGAGATATAATAGACGCTGTTATAAAAGTATCCAACGCGGTGGAAGGCTCCTACGCGCTCGGCGTTATGTGCATTGATGAGCGCGATACGCTTATCGCGGTAAAAAAGGACAATCCCCTGATCATCGGGATATGCGATCACGGAAACTTTATCGCTTCCGATGTACCCGCAGTCCTTAAACACACAAACAGGGTCTACTATCTGAACGACAAGGAGATCGCGGTTCTCCGCGAAGGAAGCGTTCAGTTCTTCAATATGGACAGGGAACCGCTGCAAAAAAACATTGAAACAATAAAGTGGAGCATGGACAGCGCAGAAAAGGGCGGTTACCCTCATTTTATGCTGAAGGAAATAATGGAGCAGCCCAGAGTGTTACGTGATACAATTCAGTCTGTAATAATGGAAGGCGAAAATAAAAATGTACTGGATAACATCAGCGTCTCATGTTTTAATAAAATTATTATAACGGCCTGCGGCTCGGCATATAACGCGGGAGTTACCGCTAAATATGTTTTTGAAAAGCTGTGCAGAATTTCCGTCGAGGTGGAGCTTGCGAGCGAGTTCCGTTACAGAGACGCGATTATTGACAATAAAACCCTTGTTATTCTTGTAAGCCAATCAGGTGAGACAGCCGATACAATCGCCGCGATGAGGGAAGCGAAATCAAAGGGAGCTTCGACGCTCTCTATCGTCAATGTAATCGGAAGCACTATAGCCAAGGAAGCGGATTATTGCCTGTTCACGGCGGCAGGACCTGAAATCGCGGTAGCGACGACAAAGGCGTTTTCCGCCCAGCTTGTTTTATTGTATATACTCGCAATCCGCTTTGCGCTCAGGCTGAAAATATTGTCGCATAACGAAGAGCGTGAGCTGCTTGCGCAAATCGCAACTCTTCCCGATAAGGTGTCCGCACTGCTTGATAAGACAGGTTCAATTCAAATGTACGCTTCCACCTGCGTAGGTTACAAGAGTATTTTTTTTATTGGCAGAAACATTGATTACGCCATCGCGCTTGAAGGCTCGCTTAAATTAAAGGAAATATCATACATCCACTCTGAAGCTTATGCGGGCGGAGAATTAAAACACGGCACAATTTCGCTTGTTGAAGAAAACACGCTGGTTGTCGCGCTTTCAAATTGTTCGTACCTTTACGGAAAAATTATGAGTAACGCCGAGCAGGTTATTAGCCGCGGAGCGAAAGTGCTTCTTATAGGAAGCTGTTCCGATGCCGCGTCCGCCCATGACAGTGAAAAACTGTATCATATAAGCCTGCCCCATGTGCATGAAATGTTTTCACCGTCATTGTCAGTTATAGTTTTACAGCTTTTCAGCTATTATGTAGCTGCCAACAAGGGTTTGGATATTGATAAACCGCGCAACCTGGCCAAAAGCGTTACAGTTGAATGAAGGTTTATAGTATTAATCAGGAGTTTTTATGAAAGATGTTTTACAGTTTGTCAGGGAAAACGATGTTAAATTTGTCCGTCTTGGTTTTTGCGATATATTCGGTTTTCAAAAAAATATTTCCATCATGGCGAATGAGCTTGAGTCAGCGTTTGAAAACGGCCTCTCTTTTGACGCGCATGTAATCCGCGGCTTTCGCGATATTACAAAATCGGATTTATTTTTGTTTCCCGATCCTTCAACCATGGCTGTGCTTCCGTGGCGTCCGGGTCCCGGCAGAGTAATACGTTTTTTCTGCGATATTAAAACTCCTGACGGAAGCGCGTTTGAACATGATACCAGGCTTATTTTAAAGCGCGTAACAGAGCGCGCGGGGAAAATGGGCTATGACTGCAAGATAGGAGCTGAGTGCGAATTTTACCTGTTTAAAACGGAAGAGAGCGGCGAGCCTTCAGATATTACATTGGATAAAGGAACCTATATGGATATTTATCCAATCGACAAGGGCGAAGATATACGCCGTGAAATCTGCCTTACCCTTGAAGAAATGGGAATTCAGCCCGAAAGCTCCCATCATGAGCAGGGTCCGGGGCAGAATGAAATTGATTTTAAATTTGATGACGCTGTCGCAAGCGCCGACAACCTTCAGGCTTTCAAGACAGTGGTAAAATCAATTGCTTCACGTAACGGTTTATTCGCTTCTTTTATGCCAAAACCCATTATTGACGCGCCGGGAAGCGGATTGCATATAAATCTTTCCCTTTACCAGAACGGTAAAAATATTTTTAATAATGTCGGCGAAGGCTCTTCAAAAGCCGCAGAAAGTTTTATCTCAGGCGTTCTGGACAAGACGCCAGAGATTACCATGTTCCTGAATCCGCTGTCAAATTCCTATGAACGTCTTGGCAAGTTTGAAGCGCCGATGTATGTGTCATGGTCGCATCAGAACAGATCGCAGTTGGTGCGTATTCCGGCGGCATCAGGTGAAAAGGTCAGAATGGAACTGCGCTCTCCCGATCCTTCGCTCAATCCGTATCTCGCGTTCGCGCTGATAATTTCCGCCGGTCTTGACGGAATTGAAAAAAACATAAATCTGTGCCGCGCGGTTGATGAGGATTTATATACGGCGGATATAAACATCACAAAGGATCTTGTTCAGCTTCCCGGTTCTTTGGAAAAAGCAATCGCGCTCGCCGAAAATAGCGACTTCATAAAAAATATTTTAGGCGGCCGGCTTTTATCAAAATATTCGGAAATGAAAAAAACGGAAGCGAAAGATTTTGCGTTAATCTCCCGCGCGAGCCAGGATGTTAAGGTCAAATTTTATAAAGAAAGATATTTCAATATTACCTAGTAGTATATAAGGCGGTTATTAATGGAAAGCGCCCACACGGGTAAATTGCATCACAGTAATGCCGGGCTGCACAGCAACGCGGCTCAGCGAAGTTACACCGCTCTTTTGGTTACAGGTTCAGAAAAGTACGTTCCGCTTTTTTCTGAAATTCTAACCGCATCTTCCATTAATCAAATTTCAGTTATCGCCACTGCGGATCAGGCGCGGAGGATGCTGCTGGAAAAAGACTTTGATTTTATAATCATTGACGCTCCTCTCGCGGATGAATCTGGCGAAGGTCTTGCCCGCCATGTGTCAGTCAGGGGTTTATCGCAGGCGATCCTCGCAGTTAACAGCGAACATTTTAACGCGGTTTCCTCCGTTTGCCATGAAGACGGCGTTCTGACAATTTCCAAACCTGTCGACAGACAGCTTTTCTGGTCAGCCCTTTCGCTCGCCCGATCCGTTAGCAGCAAATTAAAACGCATGCAGGATGAAAACGCAAAATTGAAGCAGAAAATTGAAGACATACGCATAATCGACAGGGCGAAGTACACGCTGATTACATATCTTAACCTGACTGAGCAGGAAGCGCACAGATTTATGGAAAAACAGGCTATGGATTTACGCTCCACAAAAAGATCAATAGCAGAGGAGATTTTAAAAACCTATGCGAATTGAAAATAAGCTAAACGAACAGTGCGCTGTCTTTGGCGTCAGCCTGACAACCGAAGAGGCAGCAGGCATTACATATAACGGACTGCTTTCCCTGCAGCATCGCGGGCAGGAAGGAGCCGGCATCGCTGTTGCGAATAACCGCAGCATTGTGTGTTATAAGGACGAAGGTCTTGTCAGCGAAGTGTTTCCAGGAGAGAAGCTTGCATGTCTGCCCAGGGGAAAAGCCGCGGTCGGTCATACGCGTTATTCAACAACGGGACACAGTTCAAAAGTGAACGCCGGACCGTTTGTTACAGAATACCTGACAGGCAGAATCGCAACTGCGCATAACGGCAACATCACAAACGCGAAAAAGATTCGCGGCTATCTTGCGAATCTTGGCCTGAATTTTAACGCGACAAGCGACAGCGAGGTTGTCTCTTCATTAATTGCGTATTACATAACAAAAGAACAGAGTTCCTTTAAGGGAGCCGCGCGCGCCGTGGCTTTGCTGCGCGGAGCTTTTTCTCTTGTCATTGTAACCAGCAAGAATAAACTGATAGCAGTCCGCGACCCGAACGGTTTCCGCCCGCTTTGCATCGGAAAAAGCACAATGGGCTGCGCTGTCGCTTCAGAAAGCTGCGCGCTTGAAACCTGCGGTTTTGAGTTTGTGCGCGATGTTAAACCCGGCGAAGTCATAATGATTGAAAACGGAGAAGTAACCAGGCAGATGACAATTAACAGCGGACAGCCGGCGGATAACAGGGAAGAATTTTCAGATAACAGCAAAAAAGAGGAAGGCGGCGGGCTTTGTATTTTTGAATATGTTTATTTCGCCCGTCCGGATTCTGTAATTGACGGGTTAAGCGTGTATGAAGCGCGTTACAATATGGGACGCGGACTCGCGCTCGAATTTCCTGTTATAGCCGACGTTGTCTGCGGCATGCCGGACTCGGGGCTTGATGCTGCATACGGCTACAGCGCCGAAAGCGGCATTCCGCTCATTTGCGGCTTTGTTAAAAACAGATACATCGGCCGCAGTTTTATCTATCCTACGCAGAGCAAACGCGACAGCGCGGTAAAGTTAAAACTCAATCCGTTAGCTGCAAACATACGCGGAAAGCGCGTTGTGCTTGTTGATGATTCGATTGTGCGCGGGACAACATTCGGGAAAATAATTCAAAGCGTGAGAAACGCAGGCGCGGTTGAAGTGCATGTGCGCATAGCAAGTCCGCCGGTCCGCTACAGCTGCCATTACGGGACGGATATAGACAGCGAGGAGAATCTAATCGCCAATAAAATGAGCCTTGATGAAATCCAAAGCAAAATAGGCGCGGACAGCCTGGGATATATCAGCATAGACGCTCTTAAAAGATCGTGCAGCAAGTGCGCGCTGTCTTTTTGCACCGCCTGTTACACCGGAAACGATGGTGAGCGTTATGAGAAGAAAAATGTTTTTGAGCGGGGGGAAGATGTCCAACAGAATGAATCCTGATACTGCTTATTTAGCGCTGGAAAACGGCATGATTTTTAAAGGCAAATCATTCGGCGCGCGCGCTGATGTGACGGGAGAAATAGTCTTTACCACCGGCATGACAGGTTATCTTGAAACGCTGACAGATCCAAGTTACTGCGGACAGATTGTTATGCAGACTTTTCCATTAATCGGAAACTACGGAGTAATCCCGCAGGATTTTGAAAGCGCGAATATCGGCGTGAAAGCTTATATTGTAAAGTATCCATGCTATACGCCTTCAAATTTCAGAAGCGAATACAGTCTTGACGCCTTATTGAAGGAACACGGCATCGTTGGGTTATGTGACATTGATACGCGCGCTCTTGTAAAAATTATCCGTAAAAACGGAGTTATGAACGGAAAGATAACATCCTGCGAACCAACCGGCGAGGATTTTGAAGATATAAAAAAATATGTTGTAGTCTGTCCCATTAACGCGGTCTCTTCGCGTAATGTAATAAAATGCAAACCGGAAAAAATACAGGATGCGAAGCGCATAGCGCTCATGGATTTTGGGGCTAAAAGCGGAATTGCAGACGCACTGGCGGCGAGAAACTGTGGTGTTTATTTATTTCCTCATGATACGCAGGCGCGGGATATTTTAAAAATAAAACCGGACGGCATCATGCTGAGCAACGGGCCGGGCGATCCCGCTGATCACGGCAACAGGGTTATCATGGAAACTCTGGAGGAGCTTGTAAAAACCGGCATCCCGATTTTTGGAATTTGTATGGGTCATCAGCTTCTTGCGCTCGCAAACGGATACAAAACCAGGAAATTAAAGTTCGGCCACAGGGGAGCGAATCAGCCTGTTAAGGACACGGGGACAGGCCGGGTTTACATAACAAGCCAAAATCACGGCTATGAAGTAGTTGCAGATAACGCAGGCGGCAGTATGTATTCATTTATCAATGTCAACGACGGAAGCTGCGAAGGCATTGATTACGGCGTTTCATTCTCCGTGCAGTTTCATCCCGAAGCGAGATGCGGTCCGCTTGATACAGGTTTTCTGTTTGACAGATTTATGGAAAGGATAAACAATCATGCCGCTGAATAAGGATATAAAAAAAGTTTTGGTAATCGGTTCAGGCCCCATTGTAATAGGACAAGCGGCGGAATTTGATTATGCCGGGACACAGGCGTGCCGTGTGCTGCGCGAAGATAAAATTGAAATAGTTCTTGTTAACTCAAACCCCGCCACAATAATGACAGATAACAATATCGCGGACAGGATTTATATTGAGCCCCTGACACTCACTGTCATAAAACGCATTATTGAAAAAGAGCGCCCCGACAGCATTTTATCGGGTCTTGGCGGCCAGACAGGGCTTACGCTGTGCATGCAGCTTGCCCGAGACGGTTTCCTGGATAAATACGGAGTGCGGCTTCTGGGTTCTTCGCCTCAGACAATAGACAAAGCCGAAGACAGAAAAATATTCAAGGAGACAATGGAAAGTATAGGGCAGCCATGCGTCCCGTCGGTGATCGCGACAGACACGCAAACCGCCGTGAAATTCGCGGACGAGATCGGCTATCCTGTTATTGTCCGCCCCGCTTTTACGCTGGGAGGCACAGGCGGCGGCAGCGCTGCGGACGGGGAGAAACTGCGTGAAATTGCGGCTAACGGCCTTGCGCTTTCCCCGATTAATCAGATACTGGTTGAAAAATCAATCGCTGGCTGGAAAGAGATTGAATTTGAAGTAATGCGCGACAGGGCGGGAAATGTAATTACAGTCTGTTCCATGGAGAACTTTGATCCTGTGGGCATTCACACAGGCGACAGCATTGTAATCGCGCCGTGCGTAACACTGGCGGACAGGGAATACCAAATGCTGCGCACCGCCGCTCTTGATATTATTAAAGCGTTAGGCGTCGAGGGAGGCTGCAATGTACAGCTGGCTCTGGAGCCGAACAGTTTTGAGTATGCAGTCATCGAAGTTAATCCGCGTGTTTCCCGATCTTCCGCGCTGGCGAGCAAGGCTACAGGCTATCCAATCGCGAAAGCAGCGACAAAAATTGCAATCGGTTATACGTTAGATGAAATTAAAAACGCGGTGACAGGCACAACATGCGCCGCCTTTGAACCGGCTCTCGACTATGTCGCCGTGAAATTTCCGAAATGGCCTTTCGACAAATTTGTTTACGCCAGCAAGGAACTTGGAACGCAGATGAAAGCCACAGGCGAAGTAATGGCTATCGCCGACACTTTCGAAGAAGCCCTGCTTAAAGCGGTGCGCGGAGCGGAAATTGGTTTGACAGGTTTAGACATGCCGCGCCTTGCATCGAAAACAGATACAGAAATTCGTGGACTTCTTGACACAGTTACCGATGAACGCTTGTTTGTTCTATATGAGGCAATAAAACGCGGTGTCAGCATTGAAGAATTGTATGCTATAACAAAAGTTGACAGATGGTTTTTAAACTGCTTAAATAATATTTATATAGGGAGCCGAAATAATTGTTCGAATAACGCACCCCATTCCCTAATCTACAAAATGGTAGACACATGCGCCGCTGAATTTGAAGCGATGACGCCGTATTTTTATTCAATTCAAAACGGAACAGAAAACGAAGCGCTTCCGTTTATTAAAAAAAGTGTTAAACGCAGAATCGTTGTTCTGGGTTCAGGCCCGATACGGATAGGGCAGGGAATTGAATTTGATTATGCGTGCGTACACTGCGTCTGGACGCTTAAAAGCATGGGGTATGAGGTAATTGTAATAAACAATAATCCTGAAACAGTATCCACAGATTTTGATACGGCGGACAGACTGTACTTTGAGCCGTTATTCATTGATGATGTGATGAGCATAATCGAAATTGAAAAACCGGAAGGCGTTATTGTTGCGTTTGGCGGAGGAACCGCGATAAAGCTGACAAAAAAACTGCATGAGCTCGGAGTGACAATAATCGGCACTTCCGCCGAAAGCATTGATATCTGTGAAGACAGGGAACGTTTTGACGCGTTACTCGAAAGACTTGAAATAAAACGCCCGAAGGGTTTCGGCGTGATGACAGAATCAGAAGCGCTGGACGCCGCGGACAGGCTTGGATACCCTGTGCTCATGCGTCCTTCCTATGTGCTTGGCGGACAGAACATGATCATCGCGTTCTCAGGAGAAGACATCAGGGAATACATGGAAATTATTTTACGGCAGAAACAGGATAACCCTGTGTTAATCGACAAATATTTAAGCGGACTTGAAATTGAAGTAGACGCGATATGCGACGGAACAGATATTTTAATTCCCGGCATAATGGAACATATAGAGCGCACTGGTGTTCATTCAGGCGACAGCATTGCCGTGTACCCCGCACTTGATATTGACGATGAGTTAGCTGAAAATATATTCAGCATAACAAAAAAAATATGCATGGCTCTGGAAGTAAGGGGGCTTGTAAATATTCAATATGTGCTTTTTAAGAGTGAAATTTATGTTATAGAAGTAAACCCGCGCGCGTCGCGCACAGTTCCGTATATCAGCAAGGTAACGGGAGTTCCGATGTGCGAGCTTGCGACAAAAGTCAGCGTTGGTGAAAAACTGTCATCCCTCGGGTTTTCAGGCGGAATCGCGAAAATTCCCCCGTATGTCGCAGTAAAGGTTCCTGTTTTTTCTTTTGAAAAACTCGCCGGTCTTGATACTCATCTGGGACCGGAAATGAAATCCACAGGCGAGGTTTTGGGACTTGGAAAAAATCTTGAAGAAGCGCTTTACAAAGGGCTTGTCGCAGCTGGTTACAGGATGAAGAAATCAGGAGGCGTGCTTCTGACAATCCGGGACGGCGACAAGGGAGAAGTTATTGATATAGCGCAGAAATTTACCAGACTGGGATTTTCCCTTCACGGTACGCGCGGAACGGCGCGCTTCCTTGAAAAAAAAGGTTTTAATGTAGAGCCTGTAGACAAAATTTATGATAACCCTGATGTTAATACCGAAACGCTTTTGGCAAGCGGAAAAATAAGCTACATCATCTGCACATCAGAAAAAGGAAGGGACCCCGCGCTTGACGATGTGAAGCTTCGCAGAAAAGCAGTAGCGCTCGGCGTTCCCTGCCTTACCTCGATAGATACAGCTAACGCTCTCGCGGATTCGCTTTTATCGGATTACAGTGAAATAAACACAGAGTTAGTTGACATTAACAATTTAAGAAGCAGCCGGATAAAACTGCCATTCACAAAAATGCACGGTACAGGAAATGATTATATTTATATCAACTGCATGGATATGGAAATCAATTCGCCGGAATCGCTTTCTGCGCTGTTGTCCGACAGGCATACGGGCATCGGAGGAGAAGGAGTTGTGCTGATACTGCGTTCACAAATAGCCGACGCGAAAATGCGAATCTTCAATCTTGACGGCAGCGAAGGCGCAATGGCCGGAAACTCTATCCGCTGTGTGGCGAAATATTTATTTGATAACGATATTGTGACAAAACGCAATATGCGGATTGAAACCCGAAGCGGAATAAGGGAACTTGCACTTTTTACCAGGAACGGAAAAGTATCGTCTGTAAGGGTAAACATGAGACAGGCTGAACTGAGACCTGAAAAAATTCCTGTTAATCTCACGGGCGGGAACGTGATCGCAAGACCAGTAAAAATCGGCGGCAGGGAGTACGCAATCACCTGCGTTTCAATGGGAAACCCCCACGCAGTAGTTTTCTGCGATGTAGACATAATTGATATTGGCGAAATCGGGCCGTTATTTGAAAATGATCCGCTGTTTCCTGACAGGGTGAACATTGAGTTTGTGGAAATAATGGATATAAACCATTTAAAAATACGCGTCTGGGAAAGAGGTTCAGGCGAGACGCAGGCCTGCGGCACGGGAGCCTGCGCCGCTGTAGTAGCCGCTGTTTTAAACGGATATTGCGAAAAGGGAAAGGATATAAAAGCTCAACTGCCTGGAGGCGAGCTTGTTGTCAATTATAATGATGATACTGTTTACATGACAGGTGATTGCGTAACTGTTTTTAACGGAGTTGTGGAGATATAATGCAGGCGCCGGCGGCTTCGCTGCAAGCGCATGTTATATCTGTCTTGAAAATCCTAAAGCGCTGTATTAAAATGATTAATCGGGAGTAATCTGGTGGGCGATGGCATGATCGAAATAATTAAATCAAATAATGAATTATGCACAGGCTGTAACCGTTGTGTTCGCGAATGTCCCATGGAGACTGCCAATGTCACTTATCAGGATGAAGACGGAAAAATAAAAGTAAAAGTTGATCATGCCAGGTGCATCGCTTGCGGCCGCTGCATTACGGCGTGCAAACATGACGCCAGATATTTTATTGATGATACCGAACGGTTCTTCGATGATCTGTCCAAAGGAATCTCCATATCGGTTATTGCCGCTCCTTCCATAAGGACAAACATTCCTGAATATAAAAATATTTTCACATATTTAAAAAACGCAGGCGTAAACCTTATATATGATACATCGCTTGGTGCTGATATCTGCGTGTGGGCCCATATAAAATATATTGAAAAGCAGCAGGCAGAAAACGGTCACACTCCAATCATTTCACAGCCGTGTCCCGCGATTGTCTCTTACTGCGAAATGTACCGCCATGATTTAATCCCCAGACTGTCTCCTGTACACAGCCCCATGGCATGTATCTCCATTTATATGAAAAAGTATAAGGGCATTAACGGCAATATCGCGGCGCTCTCTCCATGTATCGCCAAGAAGAGGGAATTTGAAAATACAAAACTCGCGGATTACAGCATTACTTTTACAAACCTTATGGAATATCTTAAAAAAAACAATATTGCCATTCCTGATAAGGAAACGCAGTTTGATCACGATGAATGCGGATTGGGTTCACTGTTCCCGATGCCCGGCGGGCTAAGGGAAAACATTGAGTATTTTACCGGAAAAAAACTTTATATCGCGAAGGGCGATGGTCCTGAGATATATGAAAAGCTGGATAAATACGCTGAAACCGCGCCTGAATTCCTTCCTGATCTGTACGATGTTCTTAACTGCACCGAAGGCTGTAATTTAGGATCGGCGTATTCGCATAACAGAAATATTTTTGAAATTGACAAGTCAATGAACGATAAAAGAAAAAGAACAACAGAAGCGAACAAGATGAAACATTATCAGTCAATTTATAATTCATACGAAGAGACGCTGGACTTCAGGCTTTTTTTAAGGGAATACCGGCCTGTTTTAACGGAATACCCGAAAATAAATGAAGAGGATATTAACCGCGCTTTTGAGCTGCTGGGCAAAACAACATACGAAATGCAGAACATCGACTGCGGCGCCTGCGGCAGTAAAACATGCCGCCGCATGGCGAGAAAAATCGCGTTAGGTGTAAATATTCCCGTCAATTGCATGGTTAAATCATTGGAAGATGTCAGAACCGAACAGGAAAATTATCAGAATACCCACATGCAGCTAACAGAGCTGGAAAAATCGCACGAAGCGGATGAGCTGATACGCATCATGCTTGATGTTAATCCCCATATAAACATTCTGTTTGACAGTAATTTTCATTTGCTTGACTGTAATCCGGCGTCGGTTCGCTTTATGGGAGCGAGTTCAAAAGAAGATATGCTCGACGGGTTCATTGACAATATAACAAGGAGCATTCCGGAATTTCAGCCTGACGGAAGAAAATCCGCGTCAATAAAAGATAAACTTTTAATCGCCGCGAGAGAAGGATCTGTCCGTTTTGAAACAAGCGTCAACATCGGCGGCAGCCTCAGGAACCTTGATGTGGAATTCAAAAAAGTCCCTTACAGAAACAGTTTTTTTATTGTCGGTTTTGTTTATGACATGACGGCAATGTACGCCCGTGAAAAGGAACTGGTGCACGCGCAGGAAAAAAACGAGCTTCAGCTGACAAAATTAAACGCTGTTGTAAACGCGACAAAAATAGGCTTATGGGACGTGACAATTTTTAATAATGATCCCGTGAACCTTCAGAATGTTTTCACATGGTCTGACGAGTTCAGGTACATACTTGGGTATGCGAACGAGATGGAATTTCCGAATACATTTGACAGTTGGAACGACAGGCTGCATCCTGATGAGAGAGAAGACGCTCATAAAGCCATTACTGAGCATCTGCTGGATAAAACCGGTAAAACGCCCTATGATGTGGAATTCCGCATGCTGTGTAAAAACGGCGAATACAAATATGTGCGCGCATGCGGTGAAGCTGTCCGCGATAAAAACGGAAACGCAATCCGTGTAGCGGGCGCGGTAATGGATATTTCGGAGTCAAAGAAAATTTTATTGGATACGGAAAAACAGCGGATGGAGGCCGAAGAAGCAAGCAAGGCAAAAACAGTTTTTCTGTCCAACATGAGCCATGAAATCCGCACTCCGCTGAACGCCATAATCGGAATGACGACAATTGGAAAAATGTCGTCTGATATTGGCAGAAAAGACGACGCTTTCCATAAAATTGAAGGAGCGTCCAGGCATCTGTTAGGTGTAATCAACGACATACTTGATATGTCAAAAATTGAAGCGAACAAGCTGGAACTGTCATCCATCAGTTTTGATTTTGAAGAGATGCTGCAAAAAGCCGCCGATATTGTAAATCCCAGAATTGAAGAGAAGCGGCAGAAGTTTATCATCAATACCGGAAAAGGTATACCGCAGGTGCTTATAGGCGACGATCAAAGACTTACGCAGGTAATTACAAACCTGTTGTCCAATGCCGTAAAGTTCACGCCGGATGAAGGCTCAATCTGTCTTGATTCCCGCCTTATGTCAGAGAAAAACAGCGTGTGCCGTCTGGAAATAAGCGTCTCCGATTCAGGGATCGGAATTACAGAAAAACAGAAAAAATATTTATTTGATTCTTTTGAACAGGCAGACGCGCGCACCTCGCGCAATTTCGGCGGCACAGGACTTGGTCTTTCCATTTCCAAACGCATTGTTGAGCTTATGGACGGAGATATCAAAGTTGAATCGGAACCGGGAAAAGGCTCAAAATTCACCGTTTCAGTCCTGTTAAAACGCGGAACCAGTATAGAAAATAAATCCATTAATAAAAATTTTATCAATGAAAACGGATGCACTGTAGATTTTTCCGGAAAGACCGTGCTGTTAGCTGAAGATATAGAAATTAACCGCGAAATTATTACTGTCCTTCTTGAACCTACGCACCTGACTGTCGAAAATGCGGAGAACGGTGAAGCGGCTGTTCGCATGTATTCAGAATCGCCTGAAAAGTATAGTTTAATTTTTATGGATATACAGATGCCCAAAATGGATGGATACGAAGCGACCCGCGCCATACGTGCAATTGAAGCGGTAAAGCAAAAAGCACTGGCGGAAATAAACATTGACAGTGATGCCGCCGGTTCAGCTGATAACTCACGCGGGCAAATACCGATAATCGCAATGACCGCGAATGTATTCCGCGAAGATGTTGAAAAATGTTTCAAGGTCGGCATGAACGGTCACCTCAGAAAACCAATTGATTTTTTCGAGATGATCGATGTTTTAATTAAATTTATTTAATGTACATGGCTAATCTGCCGTGTCATAATTATTGACAGCTCTGTTTAATTCCTGCGCCGCTTGCGGCCCTTGATTAATTTCCTGTCAAATATTATATTGTTAATATTGGGGGTGCACCGGTTTCGACTGGTACGTCTTCGGGGTATAGACTGCAGATGGAGCGCCCATCTCCTGATTGGGCAAAACAATTAACTGCCAACAAAACTGTCAGTTACGACTACGCCTTAGCTGCGTAATCGCGTGGACCTGTTCCGCCGCTCTGAGGAACAGCTTCCGCGTCGCAATCAGAGCTGGTTATGCCGCCGCTTCCGGAGGCAGCATAACAAGATTTCCCGGAATACGGAAAAGCCGCGCGCCGTTTAGCCAAGTTTTTCCCGACATGCAAGCAAGCTTGCTCAATAAACGGCTAAATCTGTAGATGTCTATGTTTCGCGTATTGGGACGCGGGTTCGACTCCCGCCACCTCCAGAAAAATAAATCAAAATTCAGGGAGAGACTTCTTCCTGATCTATTGATATTATTTTCTCCAGCCTGAGACCTTCTGTAATCCAGTTCAGCAGCGCGGTAACACGGCTGTTGATGTTTAGGTTTAGATTTATTAAATTTAAAAAAAAGACCGGAAATTGAAGTCCGGACACGCTGTAGATAAGTATTCCTTCTTCGACAGGTTCAAGGTAAATAATTACGGAAACCATTTCCGCCCGCATAACTCTGAAAAATAAAAAATTTATATCCGCAAAGTTGGTAAAATTATAGGTAATACCGTAAGTACTTAATGAAATATCTCCCCGCAGGAAAATATTTCCGATGTTTCTGTCTGTTATGCGAAGATACATTGTTTCTGAAAACGGAAGGGTATCTGAAGGCAATGGATCGGAAACGGCCATTCTTCTTTGAGCATTGTCAATTCGGGTTGTGTCTCCGAATACTGGAGTGGAATTCTCCTGAAATGTTTGTAATTTTAATTTTTCAATTCTTCCAAGTGCATTGTATATGTCCAGTATATCAATCTCTTTTTCGTTATATGGTATTATAGCAAGAGCTTCTATAATATGAGTAGGGTTTTTTTTCATAACACTGCCAAGCAGATCTATCATGGAATTTGAATCAGGAAACAACACTGGTGATCTACCCCTCTCAAAAGAATGCCTCAGCCCTAATCTGCTCATAACCCTGCTTCTTTCGCTTTGCGTAATATACGGAAAAATCCCGTCCAGGGATCGAATCTTATAAGTAGGAGCTTCTTTTATTATTTCCGGAGCGTAATAAATAAAAGGATCATAATCCTCCATGCTCCAGGTTTCTTCGCTGCGGTAAGGCGCAGTACCGGAATTATCAGGAGATTCGCCGCCGTGCGGCGGTATTTCTGCATGGAATAATGCTTCGGCGGATACAGCATCTTCCCCATTTGCAGCAGGTTCCTGGGACAAAAGGGTTTGCGCGGCAAGAGAGAAAATTAATACCATAAAAACATGTGAGACAGGATTTATTATAACAGTAATTCCGGCTTTTCTCAAACGATCCTCCTTTTTTAGTATAGCTCAAATCGTTCCCATTGAACAGGAAAAATAAATCATTTATTCAAGTATTTCATATTTACGTTTAGTTATTATTTTGATATATTTAATGTCAGGCTCTACATGAAAACAGGAGGCATATATGGACATCGAAAAATTAAAAAATAATATTGAAACTGTCGGAAGTGTAAAAAAATTAATGATGCTTGGTGAAAAGGCATTTAAGAAAAACGATGAAGCTGTATGTGTTGTTACATATCTTATTGAGCGTGCATACTTATTGGGGAAACATAATAAAACAAAAAATACTGAAGACTAGTGTCCTGTAATATTCGGTTTCCAAAATAATAAAATGCGTTAATTCCTTATTACATAAGGAATTAACTTAACATACTATTCCGTCATATGAATATTACATGACACTAGAAGACAGCACTAAATCACAAAAAATGGGATTATTGGCTCCAGTAATTTCATGTCATGATTAATAATTGCGCTATTTGTACAGGCGTTAGGTGTAATGGTATGATGGGCGTTTTGGGTTACGTGTCTCTTTGCCTCTTGAATATTAGGTAATGATTTATTAGAAGCTGCGATTAAGCGCGGGGTAAAGGTTGCGGGGGACGTGGGTAATTTATATAAAAATATTATAAAATATTTTTATATATTGCTTTTTATATACACCACAAATAGAGTCTGCTTATAAAGTTAGGAATTTTATAAGCAGACTAAATTTAAAAAATAAGAAAATACGTTTTTAATATTTGGACATTACCTATATAATTAACGTCTATCGTTTATAGAAAAAGTCAAAGTCATATCGCTTGTGATTCGAACATTATCTCTCTGGAAGATTATTCCATTTGTAGTTTGAAGACGTATATCAAAAGCATTGCCTGAAAGTCTGAGATTACCAAGCCAAAGACTCAACATTTCATTATTGGTGAGAACTTGAGTAGTAACGCCTGTTAGTGCAGCTCCTTCAGCTAGATGCAGCTCATTATCACTAATAATAATGTTTCCGCCAATCCAAGCAACACTGCCAGGGGTACGAAATTGAATAATGTTAACATTATTTCCTGCCCCTGTATTATTTACTATTGTAAGTGTTGGTGCTCCTACGGTTAAATTAACAGTAGTATCTTGATTTCTCATATTTACTTGTTCAGTAAGTTCCATTAGGCCGCATGAATAAGTAATATTAAAATCTCCAGCCAGTAAAGGTGGTAGAAATTGAGTTTTTGCTCCATTGTCTATGTCTGTTAATATGGGAGAATTAATTGTAATCCGACGTCCTGTTTGATTTATTACCGTAACTGTCGGCGGTCTCCTCATTAAAATTACTGTAGTATCTTCGTTATTCATAGTAACTTGCTCGGTAAATTCAAATTGCTCAATAATGTAATTTACATTAATTATTCCATTTATTTCCGTTGGTTGAAATTGAATACTTGTATCTCTATTTATATTAGAAGATAATGGAGCAGTTACAACAACCGGATGTCCTGTTTGATTTACAATTATCAGTGTTGGGTGTCTATCCACAGATATTCTAACAGTATATTTCGTGAGCGTATCACAAGATACAAGACTAATTAACATAACTATGTAAAAAAAAGAAATTATTTTTTTCATTTTTATTACCCTCCAAGTACACTTAAAAGAATCAATACAGGAATCACTATAATTCCTAATAATATTGAAGTACCAGTACCCATATAACGTTCCTTACTTGTTTCTACAAAAGCATTGTCGTCAAAAGGTACATTATTTTTACTATATACAATTCCATTATTGTCTACGATTCTTAAATCAACTCTTGCTGAAAATTTTGATATGTCAATATCTTGTAAACTCCCTGCTATATTCGCACCCCAATTAGATGTTCCTGCGTTTCTGATATATGCTTCTCTAACATTGGAAACATTACTGATCGCTACACTATATTGGGTTGTTGAACATCCCCAAAATAGCATTCCGGATACGAGTACCATTGATAATACTCTAGTCATAAAAAACTTATTTTCCCTCATATTTTCTCCTTTCGTATATTTTTTGGGTTTAATTCCTATGTAAAAAAATATTTTTTTGATAACACCCAAACCTAGAGTATTGAAAAATATTAATAATGTCAATACTTACAGAATGTTGTTATAGAAAATCTAAAACTTTAATTTAAATTTCAAGTTTATTAGTTTCTATGACAAATATTAGGGATGTTTTAGCAATGAATTTAAAACAATTTCGGCAGGCTCGTGGCTGGAGTCAGGCTTTCTTAGCAGAAAAAACTGAAACATCAACCAATTATATTGGAATGTTAGAAAATTCGGTTAAATTTCCCTCATCTGAGATGGTACAAAGGCTTGCTTATGCTTTGGATATTGATCCGACCGACCTTTTTTTAAAGGAAATTAACCCTATTTTAACAATGAAAAAGTATCAAAAGGCGGCTTTAGAGGATATTCAGGTGCTTTTAGATCATTTAATTGACGAAAAAATAAAACAACTTGAAGAAAAATCTCCCAAAAATGATAAAGATTAAGAGTCTGTTGTACTTTAGCCATATTTACTCATTTTACCACACTAATAGTGTGATTTTATCAAATTATTAAATGAAAACTATGATATCCGTATGATTTTTCTTCAAGGTCTGACAGGCTTGTGAACGATTTGACCGAACTGCCGGATGAAACTTATATCCCAATTAAGGAAGTGATTAAGGCATTCGCGAATAATGAACGGAAAAAACATGCATAATATTTTGAAATTTTCAGTTTTTTAAGCGGATACAGGTATTTTATTCAGTTAACGCTCCGGTGATAGTCAACAAATTCTCATAGTAACTACCTTATGGATTAACATATTTGGCACAAAGCCGAACAAGTTTACCATTCCCTTGGATTGCCATCAGGCGATGTTATTTTAAAAGTTTCTCCGGAAGGTTCTATTACAAATAATCCATTATTTAACGCAAGCTTTCTTGTTTCATCCGGTATTACAACTCCTGCGACAGCGCCCAAAAATGATCGTTTATCTCCGTGTAAATCGGCGTATTTTCGCATTTTTTCAAGGCGTGCAATATGAGCGTTGACATGATCGGAAATAAGTTTCGTTTTTACTTCTACAAGCATGGCTTTGCTGTAGTTTTCTAAAAAATAATCAATTTCAAAGAAAATATTGTTTTGGTGATCAGAGACTTCGGTATTTTTGCTGGTTTTTTGAAAATTATATTCAAGCTCACTGAATTTCTCTCTTAAATTAGGCGCGACCATATATTCGGCAATTTCGCCTAAACGATTTGAGTATTCGCCGAATCTTTTATTTATATCCTTTATCTGGCGATCAGTCTCTTTTATATGGTGATCAGTCTCTTCAATCTGACGTGCTGTTTCTTCCTGTCTTTTAGCGGTTTCTTCCTGTCTTTTAGCGGTTTCTTTTAGTTGTTCCCTGTTTTCCATTAAGGCAGCCCAGACTTGCTCAAAGTCAAGCCCCTTAGGATATGTAGGCTGTATTTGTGCATCTCCCATAAAAACTCCTTATCTATATTATATACTTTTTTTCATTATTTGAAAATGAGAAACATGGCTAAGATAACATATTAAAACATTCGCTAATAAAAATCGGAAAAAACATTACTCATATTTTAATCAATGTGTTAAATCGTTCAATTTTTATGCTTATTCCTGCTATTTTTCAACAATCATGAACTTTTCCCTCCCTTGAACCTCCCCTTCAACCTTGATAACATACAATTATGCAGACACTTGGCATTAATATTGGCTCAACCAGTTTGAAAATGGTCCTTTTGGATGATGGAAAGGCGGTATGGACGGCTTCGACGCCGCATGAAGGGGATTTTAGCGCGGCTGTGCGTAAACTTTTTACCGAAGGGAAAATTCGCGATGGCATTCCCGCTTTGGTTACAGGCAACGAAGGCCGTTTTATGTTTGATGTGTCCGGTACCCTTGAACCTCTCTGTGTAGAAGCGGCTCTGAGGAACCTGGGTATTAAGGCGGACGCTGTTGTCAGTATGGGCGGCGAGGATTTAATCGTCTATTCACTGGATTCAAACGGCAAGATAATTAACAGTTTTTCAGGTAACAAGTGCGCCAGCGGTACGGGCGAGTTTCTCAAGCAGCAGCTTGCGCGGATGGATATGACGCTTAACGATATCGACAAGGTGCCTGACACCGCGAAGGTTTACTCGCTTTCTACGCGCTGTTCGGTGTTTATGAAGAGCGATTGCACCCACAGGCTCAACAAGCGTGAAGCAACCAAGGATGATATTGTACTGTCGCTTTCCGATGTGATGGCTGTAAAGGTTATTGATTTTTTAAAACGGGCGAAGGTAACATCCGGCAGGGTAGCGCTCACAGGAGGCATTACGCTGAACAGGCACATTATCCGCTTTATCCGCAAAAAGGCTCCTGCCATTGAATTTATTATTCCAGAAACCGCTCCCGTGTTCGAGGCTTTAGGCGCGGCGGTGATGGCTCTTGATTCCGGAAGCAGCCTTCCGCCTTTTGAAAAATTGCTCAGGGTTAATGATGTCCGCTTCGGCACATTAGGCGCGTTACGTGACTGGAAAGATAAAATAAAATTTTTTGAAAAACCGGACGGAAAGGTCAGCGCCAAACGAAGTTATATTCTTGGCGTTGACGGAGGCTCCACTACAACAAAAGCGTGTCTTGTTGATATTGAAACCGATGAAATCGCGGCGAGCCATTACGGGCGCACTCACGGCGATCCTGTGAAGGCCCTGAAAGAATGTTTAACGATCATTCAGGAAAAAATAATCGCCGATACGGGCGATAAAAAAATTGATATTCGCCTTGTCGCGACTACCGGCTCCAGCCGCGAGATATTGGGCGTGTTTCTGGAAACTCCGGGCGTATACAATGAAATAATAGCGCACTCTGTCGGGACAACATATTTTGATAAAGAAGTGGAAACCATTTTTGAAATCGGCGGGCAGGACGCAAAATATGTTCTGTTAAAAAACGGAGTGCCGATTGATTATGCTATGAACGAAGCCTGCTCCGCGGGAACTGGTTCATTCCTGGAAGAATCCGCCTCAGGTGATCTTTCAATCCACAGCGCGAAGGACATAGGTCCGATAGCGTTAGACGCTAACGCGCCGTGTAAATTCGGAGAACACTGCTCAGCTTTTATCAACAGCGATATACGCAAGGCGGTGCAGCAGGGAGCGGGAAGGGAAAATATTACAGCGGGGATTGTCTGCTCTATTGTAGCGAATTACCTTAACCGCGTGGTAGGCAACCGCACCATCGGCGGTAAAATTTTTCTGCAGGGCGGGGTGGCNAAAAATCCNGCGGTTCCGCTCGCCTTCGCGATGCTTCTTAACAAAGAGATACTTGTNCCTCCTTCGCCTGAACTTATGGGCTGTTTCGGAGTAGCGTTACTNGCAAAGCGTAAACACGCGGACGGCCTTCTTGANGAGCAGAATGTTGTAATAGATGACATCATAAACCGTGAAATCGGCTATGAGCGCGTCTTTGCCTGCCAGGCATGTGAGAANCTCTGCCCGATACAGGTGTTAAATGTAAACAATCACAAGTACATGTTCGGCGGCCGCTGTAACAAATACACAAATATGCGCAAACATGTTAAAGATGTGCCTGTGTTTGATTATGTAGAAAAAAGACAGAAGATGCTGTTTGAAGAGTATGCCGCTCCTGTGGGGAGTCGGGAGTCGGGAGTAGGGAATCGGGATTGTGGTTCGACTAATTACTCTATTCCCGAGACAGTCTCTGATATTTCGAATAACACTCCCCACTCCCCACTCCCTATTCCCGACTCCCCACCTCCCACTCCCCACCTCCAAAAAAACAGAAACTACACAATCGGTATCCCAAGAGCTTTTTCTGTACATACACTCTATCCTCTCTATAGCTGGTTCTTCCACGAACTTGGAATTAAAACTTTTCTTTCTACTGAGGTAGCTCACGCCGGAGTCGCGCGGGCGGAGGCGCAGTACTGTTTTCCGGCGGAGATCGCTCATGGGGCTGTACAGGACTGTCTGGACAAAAAAGCCGATTATGTGCTGTTACCGCACTTCCGCGACATGGAAAGTTATGAGGAAAAAGTACACGCAAACTTCTGTCCGATTACCCAAGCCCTTCCGTATTACATGGAAAAGGCGTTTCCCGATATTGATAAAAACCGCTGGCTGCCGTTAGTTGTCAGTTTTAAATTCGGCGAGGGAAAGGTGCTTGAACTGTTCTGTGAAATGACATCGCGGTTAGGTATTAGTGAAGCTGAAACCAAAGCGGCTTTTGATACAGCGCTGGCGAAGCAGAAGGAATATTTTAAAGCCGCGGAAAAGATGGGTATCCGGGCGCTGGAAGACGCGCGCAAGGCTGACCGTCCTGTTATCACAGTCCTTGGCCGTCCTTATAACGCGTTCACACCTGAAGCGAACATGGGCATTCCGCGCAAGTTTACAACACGCGGCTACTCAATCGTTCCGTTTGATATTCTGCCGTTCCGTAACGAGAAAATTTTCGCTAACATGTACTGGTTCTACGGCCAGCAGGATTTAAAAGCGGCGCGGCTTCTTAAAAAAGAAGAAAATATATATTTAACTTTTATTTCCAATTTTTCATGTGCGCCTGATTCATTTATTCTTCATTACGTGAAATGGATGATGGGACAAAAACCATTCCTCGTGCTGGAACTTGATTCTCATTCCGCAGATGCCGGAGTGGATACGCGCGTTGAGGCGTTCCTTGACATTATCGACGGTTACCGCGCGAAGAAGAACGAACTTGAAGCGGAACGTTACGATAATGGCTGGCGTTTTGTCAGCGAGAAGACTGCTTCGGGCGAGTACGATTTGCGCATAGATAATGAAAAAACAGGCGAAAAAGTTTCCGCCAGAAATAACAAACGGGTAAAAGTGCTTCTTTCCAACATGGGTAATATTTCCACCGAGTATATGGGAGCGGCGGTGCGCAGCCAGGGCATTAACGCCATAGCGCTTCCCGTTGCGACTAACAAAACAATTCAGATTGCACGCGCTCACGCTTCGGGGAAGGAATGTGTTCCAAGTCATCTGGTTCTTGGAAGCGCGCTTGAATTTTTCTTCAGTACTCAATACCGCAAGGATGAACTTTATCTTCTATTTGTGCCGATTACCACTGGGCCTTGCCGCACCGGCCAGTACTATATTTACTATGAAAACCTTTTCCGCGATTTGCGTCTTGAAAATGTGGTGGTATTTATCCTGTCGGCGGATAATTCCTACACAGAGCTTGGCCCAAGTTTCGCGAAGCAGATGTGGATAGGGCTTGTGTTATCTGACTATTTAAAAGATATTCAATGTTCGCTTTTGGCTACCGCTGCCGATCCTGTAAAAGCGGAAGCGGTTTTTGAACATTCATGGCGCAGGGTTATGAACGCAGTTGAACATAACCCAAAAGGATTATGGAAAGAACTTAAACATGTCGCAGATGATGTAAAAAAAAT
>JGI24695J34938_10000180_pt1 | contig 58816 bp, 42 predicted proteins | sample TergutCo191P3_FD_34938 | JGI IMG/M metagenome (IMG submission 34938)
TGTTGCAGTCCTTCAGCAGTTCGTCTAACACTTCTTTTGTTATCGCCATACTTTTCCTCCTTGGTAGTATAGCGCTTTACACAAAAATATTTAAAAGTTCATTGTATCTTCTATACTTTTTTCTTTTTTCTTTACTCTATGTTCCGTGTTCCCTGTTATTTTTTCATTAATTCCGGCTTCCAGTGTCTTCTTCCATTGGCATAAAATATTCAGCGCTTCAAGCGGAGTCATTTGTTCCGGTTCCATCTCTTTCAGCATTTGTTTAAACGTATTATCATTATCACATTTTTGTATACTGTTTATTTTTATCTTCTCATTACTTTTTTCTCTTTTTTTATCTGTATTTATTGTATTATCTTTGTTAACCATAATATTGTCTTTGTTAACAAAGGTATCGCTTAAATCAGCGTCACGATCTTTCAACAATGACATAATTTGCCCTGCTCTTTCAAGAACAAGCTCGGAAAGACCGGCAAGACGGGCTACATGTAACCCATAAGATTCCGCCGCAGAACCTTCTTTCAGTTTTCGCAGGAAGACAATATTCTCTCCCTGTTCGACCACTTCCATGGAACGGTTTGCCAGGCGCGGATGGTTTAATAGCGACAATTCGTGAAAATGAGTAGCGAATAATGTTCTGCATCCAATCCGGTTTAAAAGCTCTTCGCTTACCGCCCATGCGATTGAAAGTCCGTCATTAGTGCCAGTTCCTCTTCCTACTTCATCCATGATTACAAGGCTTTTTTCTGTGGCGGTGTTCAGAATAAAAGCGGTTTCGTTCATTTCTACAAGGAAGGTAGACTCTCCGCGCGCTAAGTTATCGGAAGCTCCGACACGGCAATAAATGCGGTCGCATAGACCAATACGGGCTTCCCTTGCCGGTACAAAACTCCCCATCTGCGCCATTATTGTAATAAGAGCCGCGGACCGTAAATAAGTGGACTTACCCGCCATATTGGGCCCTGTAATCATCGCGAAAGAAATTTCTCCCGCCTGTTCATTTCTGACTTCCGGTTTCTCATTTTTTATTTTGTCCGCGTATAATAATATATCATTGGGAATGAACTCTCCGCGGCCAAGGTGAGTTTCAACAACAGGATGGCGGCCCTCATAAATTTCCAGAATGCCTGAGTCATTTAATTCAGGGCGCGTCCAGCCCCTGATTGACGCTGCTTTGGCAAGAGACTGAGCTGTATCAAGTTCAGCGAGAAGGCGGGCAGCCCCGGAAAGCAAAGAAAGAGATTTCTTTGTCTCTTCACGAATTTCAATAAAAAGTTTTCGCTCAAGATCCACTATCCTGTCCGACGCTCCGTTAATTTCAGATTCAAGAGATGCCAGGCGGTCTGTAGAAAAACGTTCTCCGCCTACAATACCCTGTCTGCGAATAAAGTGCCTGGGAACTTTAACAAGATGCGCTTTTGTAACTTCAAAAAAATAACCAATCAGACGGTTGTATCGTATTTTAAGGCTTGAGATTCCAGTTGCTTCTCGTTCTTCTTCAAGATACTGTTCCAGGATTAACCTAGAGTTATCCTTCATTAAGCGTAATTTGTCCAGCTCTTCATTGTAACCGTTTTTTATCAAATTTCCTTCGCCAAGCAATACCGAAGGCTCATCACAAATCCCATTTTCAAGCAACTGGCGAACCATTAATAAATTTTCAAAATTGCCTGATAATTGATCTTTAAAAATATCATGGAATGAAATTATCGCCATCTTTATGGAAAGCATATCCCTGCCGTGAGCTTTATCCATCGCGAGCCTGGAACAGAGACGTTCAAGGTCGGGGGTCTTTCCCAGAATTTCGCGTATCCTGCTTAAACGGCCCTGATCGCGGTACAGGTCTTCCACCATGTCAAGACGGGAGTTTATCGCCTGAATGTCGCGTAACGGGTGGAGTATACGCCGCTTCAGGAGCCTTCGTCCCATTGAACAGCGGGTTTCGTCCATTACTTCCAGAAGCGAAAAACGGACATTTCCATCCCTTTGATTGCATAAGAGCTCAAGATTACGCTGGGTAGATTCATCGATACCCATATATTCGCTGTCACGGTACACCTTAAGCGTTTTAATGTGGGGAAGCAGGCTCCTTGCTGTAGTGTCAAGATAATCAAGCAGCGCTCCGCATGAGATTATCTCCGCGCTTTTTTCATCAAGGTTGAAACTTTTAAGATTGGCAAGACCGAACTGTTTCTGAAGACGCTCGTAAGCCTGCGCGGAATCAAAAAGCCAATCCGCCCAGCGGTTCAGGACAAGCCCGCTCCTGTCATAAATCGCCGCGGCGATTTGTTTTTCCTCTCCCAAAAGCGATTCCTGAATCAGCATTTCACGGATTTGAAGCCGTTCAAGTTCCTGTCTGAGTATTTCAGTTTCAGATGCGGGAAAACTTGTAGCGAAAAAATCGCCTGTAGAAAGATCAATATACGAAAATGACAGAACGCCTGCATTAGCTGCAAGGCATGATAAATAATTGGAGCTTCCCTTGTCAAGAAAATCTTCATCTACAGTTGTGCCGGGAGTTATTATTTCCACAACATCGCGTTCAATTACCTTGTTTCCCTTTCCGGGACCTGTTAGCTGTTCGCAGATGGCGACCTTTTTGCCAAGCTTTAGCAGCCTTGCGATATAATTGCGCGCCGCGTGATACGGAACGCCGCACATGGGAAGACCGTTGCGGCTTGTCAGGGTAAGATTAAGAAGGGCTGATACTTCTATGGCGTCTTCCGCGAACATTTCATAAAAGTCGCCAAGACGGAAAAACAGTATGTTTCCAGTCTGCTGTTTCTTTATGCGCCTGTACTGATCCAGCATCGGACTGGATTTGGATGCGTCCATGATTACAGGTTCAGAATTAGTTTCTGGCTTTAGTCCGCAGATTAGATATTAGCTTATCCGTTATATCAATTGTCGGACTGTACCAAATAATAACATCATTTTCATTAAGATTCATAATCATGCTGTAGCCTTCTGTTTCAGCGATAAAACGAATCTCGGAGTATACTTGATCCAGGAAAGTGCCGGATTGCATTAAATTTCTTTTTTGGGTTTCAAGCTCCTGGGTTCTAATCTGATGATAATCCCTTAAATATTCGGTCTGTCTGTAAATCAGGTTTTCCAGCCTGAGAGCTTCAGTCTGATTGTTGTAAAGCACAGCATCTGCGTATTGGGATCTTAATGCCTGTATTTCGCGCGTCATGCGATCTATATCATTCTGCACCCTCGCGCTGCGTTCTTCAAATTCCCTGACAGCCCGCGAATCCGCGAAGAAAGCCATATAAGCCTTGTTTAAATCAACAACCGCAATCCGCGTCAGCTGCTGGGCATAAAGCAGTCCGGAAACACTAATTAATAAAACGAATAAAATTTTCCTGTTCATAATAACCCTTAATAACTAATATGATAACACAAATGAAAAAACAAGGTCGACTCCCGAATTCTCCCTGGAATCCGCGAAAAGCTGGCCTCTCTGCCATTCAATTTTATCGTCTACAATCCTGAACCGTTTTGCTAAACTTAAACGGAGCGGAAGCTGCGGCAGTGCAAACCGGAAACCGCCGCCAAAACTGAACCGTAAATTTTCAATTGTAAAATTAGGCTGCCCGTTACTGTCTTTCCCAAAATAATACCCTTCGGTAGTTTCTTTTCCGGCAACATCAAAGAATAAATCGAAAGCCAAAATTCCGTAAACTATGGGAAAACGAAGCTCTACCCAGTTGTCCCATAATAACAATCCTTTCTCGGGGTATTCATATCTCCATCCTCTTGCGATAAACATACCGTCCACCGCAAGTTTATTACCGTTTTCAATTTGCAGATTTCTGCCCGGCTGAGTAAAAATAAGCGATAATCCTGAATGAAAACCCAAAACGCCCTTAAAATTCCAGTTTTCAGTTACAGGAAGATTAAATAATGTGAAAAACACCTCGACTTTTGAATCGCTTCTGAAGTAGTGTTCATTCTCAATATCAAAAAGGCCGTAAAGTCCCATACGCTCATACAGGTAATATCCGCTGGAAGGATCGTAAAAAATATCCCGCTGATCAAGCGACAGAGAAAGCCATATAGAGTTTTTCATTGTCCATTGGTTATTTTCAACTCTCAGCACCGGATCAAAAGGCCGGTATAATTCATTATCATAAATATTCTTGATTAAACCGACCCTCATTCCTCCGCTAAGGCTTATATTTCCCAAAAATGTAGCCCACCGGTATCCGGTAGAAAATCCAAGTGATAAATACCATTGTTCATAACTCATCAGATAATCCCTTGGCGGCTGTTTGTTATGCGAAATGTATTCGTCAAAGTTATTAAAACCGTCAGGAAAGGCATAAGGTTCATCGCCGTTAAAAATCGGGTTCCGGTTATCCATGGCAGCCTGGCGTTTCTGGTAATTCACTGAAAAGTCAAATCCTCCGGAAAAAGGCAGGCCGAACAGCCAGCGATGCAGATAACTGACAGAAGCGGATGTGGTATCCCTGATTGATGAGCTTAATTCGATTCCAAGCTGATTTCCCGTTCCGGCCAAATTCCTGTCATTCCATTTTACCAATCCGGATATAGGGAAAGTATCAGGATCGGCGCTGCCTGAAAACGTTACGCCGAACTGAATATCAGTTGTAGGCTGTTCTTCCACTGTAAAGACCAGATCCATTAAATTTTCCGCGCTTCCCTGAGTCGGTTCAGGTATTACCAATGAGAAGAATTGAAGATTATACAGGTTTCGCATTGCATCAATAACTTTTGTTCTGGAAAACACATCTCCCGGTTCCAGGGGAATTTCCCTTAAAATAACTTCGGTTTTGGTTTTATCATTTCCGCGGATAACTATATTTTCGATATACGCCCTTGAGCGTTCAATAATCTGAATTGTATAGGAAAGCACATGGGTAGAGTTATTTTTATCCGGTATCCTTGCGATAGAATTGAAGATATAACCGTTTTCATAATAAAGATCAGATACCCTCTGTAAATCAGCCTCTACCCTGCTGTAATTTACTGTTTCGCCTGTTTTTGAATTTATAAGTTTTGCGAGCTGTTCAGTTGAAAAAATTAGATTGCCATCGAATGACACTCCGCCGAAGGTAAAAATTTCTCCCTCTTCAATTAAAAAGGTAAGTATTAAATTAGCTCCGCCTTTTTCATCATCTTCAAGAGAACGGGGAACATCAATTACTTTAGCGTCAATGTATCCGCGATCATGGTAATATTTTGTTATCGCTTCAATATCTATTAGAAGTTTCGCTTCCTGAAATGCGCCGTCATTGAGCAGCGATTTGGCTTTTAACGAAAGCTGGTTTCTCAGCATATTATTGGAAAATTTTAATGGAACATCCTTATTGGTACTCTGAAATTCAATTCTTCTTATTGTTATTTTATCCCCTTCAGTAATGGTAAAAGTGAGTGTAACATTATCCCCGTTTATTGTTTCAGCGGATTCGACTGCGACATTTGGATATCCGCTTTCTATGTATTTGTTTTTAATCGCTTCTACATCGACGCGGACTTTTGCCTGATTGAAAACATCGCTTACTTTTGTTGTTATTGTATCCAGAAGATCGTTGCGTCTTATGCCGGAATTTCCGTTAAAAATAATACGGTTAATAATCGGCCTCTCGATAACGGCAAAACTGATTATAACATCACCGGAAGGATGAGGGCTGATACTGGGGTCTATGCGGTCAAAATATTCCAGCGCGTAAAGTTTCCCCTGTATTTCCCAGAAAATATCATAATCAAAGTTACGATGCCTGTAAGGATTCATTAAGACAGAAAGTTCTGACTGCAGAACATTTTTTAACCCTGTAAAAGTAATTTCCCTTATTGGTTTTGCCTGATACCACTCATCGTCATCATAACCTTGAGAAAAAACTGACACTGAAGCAGCCAGCAAGAGAAATACTAAAACCCTAAACCGCATCAAAACTCCTACAAACTTCCAAATTGACAAACTTACAGTTCGATGAACCAATGGTTCAAAATGATCTACTCCATGTCAGAGTAATGGAATTATCGTTCACCCACCAGTTCTCAGGATGGTACGGGAAAAAATCCCAACGAATATTGAATAAAGGACTTTCTAATTCAATACCTATATCAGGTTCAAACCTCAGACCGCCAAAATCAGGGTTGTTTTCATCGAAACGCATTGTAAGCATACCCTGGATAAACATATTTTGTCCAATATACTTACCTATAAAAACAGTCGTGTTATCAAAATAGTTACCTACACGGGGAGTCCTGTCAACAGGGTCAAGCCCGATAGCTACTGTTTCATTAACCGCATTGTGTAAAAATCTTGTTCTGATACTGAACATATCCAATCCAAGGAAATTTCTGACTGACCTTTCAAACTGCCGCACTGCGGTAAACTGAGAGAAAAAATCGCTGTTTGCTACAACCTGAGTTAAAAGCTCAGTAGTGGAAGTAAGAATAAAGCGCTGTGTGTTTTCCGTGCCTTCTGTTCCGGTAATATTATAAATATTCTGCCCCAAAAGCGAGTAGATTTCCAGCTGGGTAAGGGTTGGAGTCGCCTCAAACCGCGGCACAAAACTTAGTAGCGGCTCATTTTCAATTATCATTGAAATTGTAACAGGCCCTGAATCCGAGCGATCCTTGATTTCCGCTCTGGCGCTCAGAATCGGGCTGAATTGCTGTTCATTCATCCTGAAAACAAGAGTTCCGCTGCGAATATAAAAACTTCTGTCAAAATAATACACCTCGCCAGATCGTATCGTAACATCGCTGTTAAGCGAATACTGTCCTGACTGCGTGTCAACAAAGACTGTAAGCACTGTTCCCATTTCCGGATTTGCCCTTAAAATGGGCATATTTGAATTTGGCCAGATAAACTCAACAACAGCTCCTGTTGTAATTGTCATATTGACTACAGTGGAAATTCGGCGCGATTGAGGCGTGTCATCGTTATTAACGGGATTCTGTTTAGAATTATCAGCTTCCAGTCCAAGGTCTGTGTTATTTGCGTAGAGATTTGCATTAATCTCAAACAGCGTATTCTCCAGCGCCATGCTTAGGGTTCCGGAAGCGTCTCCGACCGCTGTAAAACTTGTCACTTTTAAATGATAAGGAACAGGCGTTTCTCTTGGTATTGTAATATCCATCCCCAGGTTTCTTGGAACCCAGTTTTCAAAACGGAACCAGCCGTCAGCGCGGCCGCCGCCGTTTCCGCAGACAACAGAGATCTGGTTAAATGTCATTTCGTACCCGTCAAGAACAACATTAAACGGAATCGGCCTTATATCCTGGCTAAGATAATCGGGAACCTGCAGGCGGAAACTTGTCCCTCTTCCGGTACCGTAAAATTCAGGATTTAAAATCGGACCGCGAATATCTATTTTTCCTGTTACATAACCTCCGGCAATATTAAAGCTTTTAATAGGCGGCAGCATTGCCCAGAAGGTTGACATATCCATAAAGAAATCACTGCAGTGTGAATCCAGAATACCGTTTGTAAATTTACCTACAATTGATCCCCTGATTGGCAGGGGAGCTGACAGACTTGAGAAAAAGTTACCTTCGCTGTCCATTTCCAGCCGCAGCATATTCCTGGGGCCGCCTGATACTGAAAGCGCTCCGTCAATTCGTGAAAACACAAAAGAAAACGGATCATGAACCGTTTCTCCGTATAAAGTATTGCCGGTTTTTAACGAGCCCTGTATTGAATTTAAAGCGTCTTTAATTTTTATCCATGAATCAACCTGAGCGAAGTTGGCGTTAAGCTCCATTTTGCTTTCAAGTTTTCTTTCCATTACAGAGCCGCGAACATCAGCGTTCATCTTTGCATAACCGTCAGCGCGGCTTAAATACAGGATAGGCAACAGCGCGTTTATACCGGCGAAATTAAATTTCAAATCATGAACTGCCAACTCATCATTTGTGAAACTTGCCCGGGCTGAAGCATTAACTGAGTTTCCGCGCAATTCTCCATTGAGCGATGCAAGGTTAATCTGCGCGCTGAATGAACTGATGGAATCCCATGAAACAGTTGCGTCTCCGTTCACGATCATTTTTCCGCTCTTTGAAATAAAGCGATCTGCGCGCATTTCACTGACTGACGCGTTGATACTGAAGTGTTTGTCCTTTAGCAGTCCTTCCAATATATAATTTTCTCCCGCTGTCTTTCCGTCAGAAATATTTACAGCAAACTGAAGAGATGAAAAATCATTAACCCAGGAGAAATCCGCCGTTCCCGCAAGAGCGCCGTAACTGTCGCCGTAGGAAAAGTCCCTGAAACGCGCTCCATTTTGATCCGCCGAGCCTGAAAATTTCAGGTAATTAATGTTATTAAAGAAACCGGCGGACTGTTCGTTAGGTGAACTAAATATGCTTGCTTCAAAATTTCCGATATCAAGATTCCATAAATCTCTGGAAGTATATCGCGCGGATATATTAAAATTTAAATATATCGGCCTTCCGTTAAGCGGGAAGGGAAAATCGATCCCCTCAAAATAACCTGATATGGCGCCTGAACTGGAAAGGCTTCCGTAAACGCTGAGACCGTTCAGGTCCTGAACAATCAATGTTGTTTTATCAAGAATTTGCCCTTCTATCTGCCATGATAAATCAAAATAATTTATGTTAATTGAAAAACCAAGTTCCATTGGATTGAAGAAATTTACCTGAGCGGATAGCAGAAGATCCCTTTCATCTCTTGAGAAAATTCCTTCTGTTATGACTATCTGATGCTCCGTGCCCGAAAAAGAAATTCTGCCGTTTAAATCGCCGGATTTCAGGCTGATATTCGGAACATTATAAACAAAATTACTGAAATTTGTTGCGATGAAAATTTCCGCGTCAATAAATGTATTTTTCGTCCTGTCTGCAAAAATTTCGGGAATATTTATACTTTTTACAAAGGGGCTAATAAGGCTAGTAATATATGAAACTGAAAAAGAATCCAGGTTAAGGGAAGTTTCAAGCTGCAGCGGCCTGTAATCCAGAATCGCTTCAAGATTCACAGCCCCTTCGTCTTCACAGATGCCTGAGACAATTATGCTTAAATTATTTTCTGAAGGAGCCAGATAGATTCCGGTGCTGCCTATTACATTTTGTCCAATCGCGACTTTTTCGCTTGTTATGCTGATTTCATTGTTCCGGCTTGATATTCTGAAAACCGCGTCAATATTTTCTTCGCCTGTAAGACTGAAGCGGTTAAAGAAAACTGTTCCCGAAGGCGTAAACGGAGCAAAATCAAATTTTCCGGAAAATCCAAATGTGCCGTAAAATATGCCAAGCGCCGCCGCCGCGGGAGAAGCCGAAAAACGGAATTCATCCACAGAAACGCTTTTATCGCTGCCGTTTGCGCGAATAACAAAAGAATCGCCTGATACATTTGAAGCTCCGCTTTTGAAATCGGCATGGTATAAAACAGCTCTATCGTTTTCCATTAAAAAGGAAGCGTTACCGGTCACCGCTGATGAAAGCAGATAGTTCAGGTTATTGCCGGTATTGTAAAATCTGACAAGACTGGTAATTAAAAAATCATCGCAATTTATTCCGGCATCAAGGTTTTTTGTTTCGGTATTATAATCAAAGGACACATTATATGATTTTTTTTCACCTGACGCATTGAGGCTTAATGTGCTGTCCTTGAAAATAAATGAGAAATCCATGGGACTTACATCAAACAGCATCCTGTCGTTTGAATTGCTGACAGGCAGCATAAAGAACGAACCCGATTTCCCGCTTTCAATGCTTTCTACTCCGACAAGGGATGAAAGGAAAATGTCAGCCTTGCCCTCATTTCTTCCGGCCAGCCACGCGCCGTTAAGCGCAATTTCCGTGCTAATGCTGTATGTTTTGTTAAGCAGATCTGTATAACTTGCCTGCACATCCATTTTACTTGTGAATAAAAGTTCCCTGGCGCTTCCGCTGACATCAACAATCATATTTTGAACATTGAAAGCTTTATTGCCGTCTGCCACATTGACAGAGCAGTCGCGGATTTTAATATCGGGCCTTTCGGGAAAAAAATCGGTGATATTAATGCCGCTGTCCATATCATTCACAAACGCGAACAGATCCCTGTCTCTTTCCAAATCCAGATTAATGGACAGGCGATCTATCTGGATGCTGTGAATGGCAGTTTTTTTTCTCCTGATTAGTTCCTTCAGGGAAAATTTTATTCTTATCCGTGATACAGACAAAAAAGCGTTATCGTTCTTTACCAAGTCTAAATTTCTAATATCAAAGGAGCCGAAAATATTCGGACGGATGGATGAATACCTGATTTCCATCCCGGTAATTGTTTCCAGCCTTCCGATTAAATTCGTGCGGATATGATTCATTGCGGCGCTTATGCCAATTTGCACAGGACGCATAATTATTACAGTCAGGCCAACAAGCCCGATAAAGATGAGAACTTTTGGAAAAATCGAGCGGGATAGTACTTTTTTCCCGTAATTATCATCAAAAATTGACAATGTTTAACCCTATAATTAACCTGCTATTATAATTTTCGGTATAAATTGAAAATTTAGTCCCTGTAATTTACTTACTACTATAAATATAACACGTATTGTGAAAAAAAAGTATCATTTGAAGAGGTAAAAAGACAATTTTAGTACACTTAATAATTGATAAATACTGAAATCTATGGCTGTTGTTCCAAAAACGCAAACCTTCGGTTTGAAAGTTTTAGAACAGCCTCTGCTGACATTCAATTTTTTTTATGTTATTCTTTATTAATCAATGACTATTATTCCAAATTTTGCGGTATTTGAAGGCGGAGACGGGAGCGGGACTACTACCCAATTATCCCTGCTGACAGAACGTCTGAAAAATAATGAAAAAATCAGGTTTTTCCCCACTTTTGAGCCAACCGATGGGCATATCGGAAAACTGATACGCGCGGCGTTGAAAAAGGATACCGAATTACAGCCGCAGACAATCGCCATGCTTTTTGCCGCAGACCGTAATGAACATATAAACAAAGACGATGGAATCCTGAAACATGCCATAAACGGCGAACTTGTTGTCAGCGACAGGTATGTTCTGTCTTCGCTTGTTTATCAGGGAATTGAATGCGGTGATGAGCTTCCGTATAACCTTAACTCCCGCTACCCTGCCCCGGAAACATTGATTTTCTTTGATGTAGAACCTGAAATCGCCCTGAAACGAATGAAGAACCGCGCTTCGCGTGAGATTTATGAATACCTTGATTTTCAGGTACTGGTACGTCAAAAATATTTATCGCTTCTGGATATTTACCGGAACGCGGGTATTCGCGTTGAAATAATTGACGCAGGAAAAAGCGCTCCGGAAGTTTCAAATCAGGTGTGGAGCATACTCTGTACAATGCCGATATTTAATGAAGGTGAAAAATCTCTTTAAAGCAGCCCTTATACTCATTTTACCGGCGGTAGCCCTACCCGTTAACGGATACTATGTAACTTACAAAGAACAGTACTACAGGCTTTTTCACCTTCATTACATACAGTACCCTGACGACTCCATGGAAAATATCTACTGGCTTGAACATGCCATGAAAGCTGATTTTGCAAACCCGCTGTATGCTCTTACCCTGATTGAAAATGAAACCCAATGGGAAAAGTACCGCTATCTTTTTAATATGCACATCAATTTAAAACTTATCGAACAGTACCTTTTTCTGGGTAACAAATGGAACAAACGTAATGCCTATTTTTACAACGCCCCCTTTCGGGATCAAAACCTTGAAAGCCTTGAAACAGCGGAAACCTGTTACCGTACAGCTTTATATTACTGGGACGAAGCTGTAGCATGGGCGGAAAAATCCCTGGACAGGCGTTTCCGCTGGATTAATCTGCAAAAAATTCAATTCTGGGAAGACGAAGCTTTCAGGATTGAAAAAGGCACACTTGATTACGGAAAAACCATCAGACGAGAACTTACCCTATTGCAGGGCGTCCGCGAAAAATTTGAAGCCATGGATACCTCGTATTAATTAAAACAACTCACCTTGTTTGAGAGCGGATTTATTCTGTTTCTGGTTTAGTAATGCAAAAAATTCATCTTCGCCGATAACAGGGATTCCAAGTTCCCTGGCTTTTTTGTTTTTTGATGAGCCTGAACCTGGGTCATTGGTAACAAGATATGAAAGACCTTTCACTACGGATGATTTTGATTGCGCGCCCAATGCTTTTATTTTCTCTTCCGCTTCGCCGCGTTTCATGGATTTAAGCTCACCTGTAAAACAAAAGGAAAGTCCCCGCAATGGCAAAGAATCCGCGGCAGGCGGCGGCGCGATTGTAATTACTTTTGTTTTTAATACCGCGTCCATGTCATCCGCGCATTCTATAAGTCCATCTGCAATAACGGAAGCGGTAATATTTCCCAGACCGTAAACCGCCGCAAGATCTTCCTTCGACGCACCGCGTAATTTTTTAAGCGTGTCAAAACCGGCGGCGGTTATTTTTTCCATTGTTGTTTCCGCGATTCCTTCAAAATCAAAACCAGCGATAAAGACTGCGAGAGACAGTTCGCGTTTTGTTTGAATATGGCGGATAACTTTAGCCGCCGAAATTTCGCCCATTCTGTCGTAATCGGCAAGTTCACCTGTTTCCAAAGTATACAAACCGCTGATATTGGTTACTCTTTTTTTATCAAATAACTGCTGTATTAATTTAACGCCCAACTCGCGTATATCAAGAACATTAACCCATTTTTCCAGCCTGTGTAAAAGACGTTTCGGACATTGAGGGTTTGGACAATACAGCCTTGTTCCGGCATCGACAAGTTTAGTTTCACAGGATGCGCAAATTTCCGGAAAAATAATTTCTGTTGTTTCATATTCACCTGGAGAGGAACCTTCGCGTTTATCGCCAGACTGAGATTCAGAAGAAATTGAAACGGGCGCAAGACCTTCAATTTTTGGAATAATCTCGCCGCGCTTTACAACAGAAACAGTCGAACCTATTTTTAATCCCATGGCGCGTATCATGTCAGGATTGTTTAGGTTGGCGCGCTTTACGGTAGTTCCCGCCAGGCGTACAGGATCTACAACTCCAATCGGCGTATATGTCGCCCCCGATTCGCTCCATATTACTTCACGCAGAATACTGAACGCGGTTTCAAGTTCAAACTTAAATGCGATCTGTTTTTCAGGACGCGCCTTGCGAAGATCCGCCATGTCGATCTCAATGTTCTTAACAACAAGCCCGTCAATATCAAACGGGAGTTTGTCCCTTGATGCGGCGACTTCATCACGGTACGCGATTATATCCTGCGCTGCGGTAAATGTTTTTGATACAGTAATCTGAAAACCGCGCTGTTTCAGCCATTTAAGTTTTTCCGTTTCATCCTTAAAAAAACGGTCATTATCTGAAGTTGCCGCGTCATAAACAATCACCTTTAAATCTTCACAGCCCTGCCCGTCCTTGCGGCGCATTATCCCATTGGCGGCATTGCGGCAATTTGCCTTGGTTGAATATTTATTTTGCCAAACATCGTGAGTCATGATAACCTCGCCCCTGATGCCGCCTGTAAACTGTACATCAAGTTTTGCGACAGTTCCTGTCATCCGCCGCGCATTGGCTGTAATGTCATCGCCTGTTATACCATCTCCCCTTGTCACAGATCGAATCAGCTTCCCTTTTTCATACTGAAGCTCAAGACTGGCCCCATCCAGTTTATACTGCACAATGAATTTATTTGTTAACTTTTCTTTGCCATTATTACTTTGTTTTATTGCCCACTCAAGAAATTCTTGAGGATTGGAAGCTTTGTCCTGGCTCCCCATGGGAATTAAATGGCGCGCTTTTGGAAAGCCGTCAACACTGTACCCTGTTCCGATTTTTTTTAACACATTGCTTTCGGGAGCCAGTGCTTTAAGCTCGTCCCACAGAAGGTCAAACTCTCCATCGGATATCTCTGCGTCCCCGTTATAATACGAGTCCTGATATTTGATTATTAACTGTTCAAGTTCGGTAATACGAGCGTTCCCTGATTTCATGGCTGAATTATATACTATTTCATTTCTTGCAGAAAGTTGACAATAGGCTCATCCCAGGATTTTGCGTTTTTTTTCTCTGAAAGGAAACGGTTGTACAGGCTCATTATATGGCTCTTTATCTGCCTTTGATCCGCTTCATTGATTTTTGTTGAAGGAGAAGCCGCCGGATGTACATAGCAGCCTTTCGGCATTTTGTCCCTGCCGGGAGCCGGAGAAAAAAGCTGCTCTGTAAAGAATGCGGCATCCTGCGGTGTAAACAGCGCGGGACTGAAACAGGTCATGGCGTATAACGCCGCCGGAATGCAGTTAACGCTGTGCTGCTTGACAAATAAAATCGCCTGGCTGATCGCGAGAGCTCCCTGTTTAACTTCCAAAATCTGCTCATTTAATTTTTTATCTTCTCCAAGCTGTTTTGCTATTTCGCCAAATTTGGTATATGTATGTATTACCACCATTACATGCAGGCTTGGAATGCACATCAGGTGCGGGTCTGCAAGATGAATTAAAAAAAAACGCGGAGTGGATATGTAAAACGGACGGGTTGTAGTGGAAAGATTCTTCATGTAAACCTCCGCCGCATAAGCATAGAGTCTGCCCATTGAGAATATAAAATCCCTTACATGCGCGAAAACCCTGCGTCTGTAACGGCGAAGCAAAAATGAAAGCATCCGTATCCAAAATTGTATGAAATCAAGATAAATAGTGACCCAGGCTGGAACAAACGGGATTTTATCATCAAGAGGGTGATCCGCCTTTGTAACAGGAATTTTTCCAGGCAAAAATGCGGCCCGGTGCTGACAGTAGAAAAAGTTATAAAATATTAAAGATACGCATTTTTTCATTGCGGATCTCAGGGATGGGGTAAAAATCGACTTAAAAAAGGCATAACTTGATTTTTCGCTGTATACACTGTCACCGATATTCATTGTCTGTTTATTATAACAAAAACTGAAAGTTTGTCAAAGTGAAACTTGTAAAAACAAGAAAGTATCATCGGTTAAGGATTCCAAGGAAAGTGATATGTCCTGCAATTACGCATCCGCAACTACGCAGACAAGCGGCGGGACGATTCATAATCCTCCAACCCAGCCAACAGGATTGGTTGTAACTTCAGCTTCATCTGGGAACATAAATCTAATCCCTCTCCTGTTATACGTACAAATTTATTTTCTGGACATGTAAAGATAACAATCACTATTTTATCCTAGTGAATTATTGCGCATAACAATACATAACACGGCGGGGACATTAAATTTTTTGTCAAAAATTAAAACTTGAACAATCCAACCGATATTTTGTCTGTTGCGGCGGTAACTGTTACTTTCTGTCTGTCAAAGTTTTTTGTGGGGATGCCTCTTCCGTTATAATTGGATATCGCAACTGATTCTCTTGGGATACCCAGAAGGTTGTAATCCATGTCTTTATTATTGTTGGCATCCTGAAAACCAGATATTACATAATCTCCCAAAGGAAGCGTTACTACGCGCGATACAACAGCGCCTGAGTCTCCCAGATCATACATGTATTTGGGTTCTTCTTTTCTGAATTCTTCGGCGTTTGAAAAAATAGTCAGATAAACAGGTCCGCCTCTGGGTACAACATTTGTAAATTCGATGATCACATCTTTTGTGGATTGTGAAAAACAATTAAAAGTAATAATAACGGATAATAAAAAAAATACAAACGCTCTTTTCATGTTTCCTCCTGTTTGTTTATCCCTGTTCAATTGAATTTATTTCGTTAATGCTATTTATATAGGCTTTTTCCAAATCCATCAAGGCTGCGTTAATTGCGGCTTTTTTATCATTTTTATAGTCTGCAAGACGTTCGCTTAAATTTATTACAGACATTGTATGAATAATTATTTTTTTGGGAAAGATGTTTACCCTGCCCGAGAAAGCGCCGCCCATTGAGCGGTTTGCAAAATCCCAAAGGTTCTGAACATATTCGATTTTATTGTGAAGCGCTGTTTCTTCCGCCGGAAGCGGGCGGCGGAAATACCAGCCGAAATCAGCAAGTTCCTGATGACGGGCAATATGCCATGCCTCCCCCGCTCCGAGATCCATTACTCCGCGTTCAGTGTTTGACATTTTTTCCAGGGTATTTGAATCAACGCCGGGTAAAAATATTTTATCCCAGCAAACATGGCGCACCCTGTACAATCTGGCGAAAAAATCACCTTCGCTTTTAACGCCAAGCATACGCTCGGCGGTGGCAAGAGCGGCGTTAATCACAGTTTCAAAACGTTCATCAAAGGAAAATGATTTATCCGCTTTTATACCGTACCGTTTTTCATTTATCTCCAGGATATGATCTCGGCAGAGCCTCAGTCTCTCAGAAAAAGATAAATTTTTATTACCATTGAAAAATCCGCAGACTTTTTCAATTTTTATAAGCAGCTTTTCCATTGACACTTTGCCGCCTGAGCCGTAACGGAAGTGAACCGACAGCGGAAGAAGTTCAACAGGTATTATGCTTTCCTGAGATCTGATATTTTTATCCGCCAGCTGCGACGCCGCCTGAAAACCAATGCGGATTGAACCGCTCTCAAGCCGAGGTACAGAATCCGCAGTATATGAAACCTGACCTTCCGGCGCAAGAGCCACAGGCCATGGACCATCAATAATCGTTTTGTATATTTTTGACATTCCCTTACTGTCAATTTTTGAATGATGGATTGGTATTGCTCCGATATTCGGCATAAACAGCCGCGCGGCCATGCCTCCCCAGCGCGCCACTTCATAACCATAAATAAAAATAGTATGCGGATTACGCGCAAAACGGATCTTTTTCCTGGCGGCATATTCCTTCAGTTTAAAAAGAAAGAACCATCCCAGAAGCTGAGGTTCCGCTCCGTTGGGATGCCGAAAGGCTGCTATACACCGGCTCTCCGATGACAGCGCCCTCTTAAAAGCGCCGAAAAGCTCATTCTCGCCATGCACAATCACTTTGGCAAAACCGAACAGGGAAATAATATACGGCCTGACAATGAGTTTTAAAATAAACATATAGAATTTTGAAATCCGGGATTCCGGGATTTTTACATCAGGTAAAGCTTTTACAATTGGCATTTTGTATGGCTTGTACCGGAAGCCTCGCTGTAAGTACATAATGTACATCCCCTAGGAGAGTCGAACTCCTGTTGCCGGGATGAAAACCCGGTGTCCTAACCACTAGACGAAGGGGACTAATATCCGCCTGTAACGCTGACGCATAATAGACAGAATAATAATCTAAGGCTGCTGTTTCAAAAACTGAAGTTTTGGAACAGCTTTAATCTATAAAAAAAATAAAATTTTGTCAAGACAGAGGAGAACTTTAACCTGCAATTAATAAATAAAAATCATGGATTTTCTTGCATTATGGTTTTTATTTGATTATATTTATATTGTGACGTTAGCTCATTTTTGTAAGCTTTTATTTACGTCATTTTCCATAGCCATTGCTGTATCGGATTTAAAAACCGGCATGGTACCACGCATCTTCTTTATTGCTGCTTTACCCATCTTTTTATTAATTATCATATTGCAGGCAGATTCGCCCGGCGCACAAGCGCTTGCGCTTTGGGCTAATTTTGCTGGCGCGTTTTTTGGCTTATTTATTTTTACCATTGCTTTTTTTATTTCCGGCAGAAGGCTGGGTTTGGCGGATATCTGGTACTCAGGGCTAATCGGTCTTTTGCTGGGACCATTGTGGTGGTTCCCTGCAATCGGCATTGCCTGCCTCGCAGGAATAATCTGGATCGTTGTTTCAAAAAAAGAACGCATACCATTTATTCCCTGCATGGCAATGGGCAGCGCCGCAATTATCATTTTACAGGGCTGGTTTACATGAAACGATTTTTATTCATTATTGTTGCAATAACTTTTGTTTATTGCCCGTTGTTCAGTCAGAGAAACAACGAACAAATTATTAGTTTTGATTTTGTTGATCAGAACATCCGGGAAATCCTGTTTGCATTTTCCAGTTACGCGCGTATATCCATAATCGGCGATGATACGGTTTCCGGGAACGCGAGTTTTCAATACAATGGATTTAATTTTGAACAGGCTTTCGATTCATTCCTGATGGCTAACCGTCTTTTTTCGGACAAAGCGGCGAATGTCTGGATTGTTTCCCGAATTAAAATATCCATGAGCGAAAATTCCATTGTTCTGGATTCTTATGACGTTACGCCATCTCAGCTGATGGATAAGCTGACTCAGGCCGCCAAAACAGGCATTTTGCATGATATTTTACCGGTTTCCAAAACATCGCTGCATCTTGAAACTGCCACATTACAGGAAGCCGTAGAGCTGATCATGAGGCCGTTTTCCGAATATACAGTGCTTGCCTACGGCTCATATATTCAAATAAAAAAAATTGATCCGCCGCCTTATATGACAGGTTTTACATCAGAGCCTGCCTTGATAAACATTAATGAAGCAAACGGAATCTATACGGTGGAAGCTGAACGCGCGCGGTTAACTGATGTGCTTGATAATTTATTTTTACATTCACAGCGCGAGTATCTTTCTTTTATCCGATCCGATCAAATTCTGGAACGCGCGAAATTTTCTGGAAGGGAGTTACGTGAAACTTTAGGCATTATTCTGGAACAATGCGGCGGCGAATACAGGGAAATTGACGATTTATTTTATATCTTTCCGCGTCAGCAGTCTGAAATAATTTCCGGCCTTATTAATGAAGATAAAAGCTGGCGCCGCTATGAAACGCGGTATCTTTTATCAGGGGAGATAATTTCGTTTCTGCAAAACCGCTTTGGCGGATTAAAAACTGTTTCGCTGCCCGATACAAGCGCTTTCCTAGGATTTGTAAACGATGAAGTAAATGATCAGATTATCGATTACATCAAAATAATTGATCTGCCGCGCATGACGCAGCCTGTGCGGCTGAAATTCATTAAGACGGAAGATTTGTTCAGATCTCTTCCTCCGTCAGCGCGGCGTGAAGACCTTGTGGACGCGGGGGACGGTAACACTTTCTTTTATACAGGAAGCCCCGAGAAAAGAGCGCTGTTTATAAAGGATTTGGAAATAATCGACCGGCCGCGGCCGCGCATTCGTTATGATCTTTTTATCATTCAGGTACAGGACAGCAATACCCTGGACTGGAGCATAGAAGCGCAGGCAAGACCTTTACGAATGGGTGACAGGACTATGGTAAGCGGACAACTGGGAAACCTGCTTAACCTGAATTTCGATGTTATCTCCGTGTTCGGCTACCAGTTCGCGGCAAAGCTGAATGCTGCGATTTCTGAAAATCAGGCAAATGTATTTGCAGATACAACGCTGTTCGGCCTTTCCGGGCAGGATATAAAATTTCAGAATACAAGCACTTACCGTTACCGTGATTACAATACAGATCCCGATACCGGTAAACCGGTTTATACAGGCATTACCCGTGAGATAATTTCAGGCCTTATGCTTGAGATTAACGGCTGGGTTTCTGGCGACGGGATGATCACTACAACTGTAAAAGCATCTGTGTCCAAGAGAGGTGCTGACGTATCTTCAACCATCGGCAACCCGCCGCCGACTTCGGAAAAAATCCTTACAACACAGGTGTGCGCGCGATCAGGGGAAACCGTCATTTTAAGCGGATTGCGCCAAAACGATTCCGCAATTGTTGAGCAGCGCATTCCTTTAATATCAAAAATACCAATCCTGGGATGGCTCTTTAGAAGCAAAAATAATACATACGAAAACACGCAGATGATTATTTATCTTGTACCGCATCTGGATCTTGCCAATGAGGAATACGCAATTGACGGGCTTAAAACAGCTTCAATCTATAACAGATTTATAGAACCCTATCTGGAGGAAAAATGAATCTTCCAGTATTAAGCCCCGCGTTCTGCGCGGCTAACGGAATAATAATTTTATCCGCAGAAGGCAGATCCGCCGCATTCGGCATGTTAGATGAAAATGACGCTGTTCTGATAACGCGGATAAAAAAAACTTTTTCAGATTACAAATGTGAATTCAATAAATTGTCAAAGGATGAATTCAATTTAAAATTATCGCGGCTTTTTTCTGAAGATACTTCGGACAAATGTGAAAATGGCATTCCTGACAACCGGGACAGCCGCAAGTCGATAATTGATAAAGTCGCCGGAGACGCTCCTGTTGTCAATCTTCTTAACAGTATTTTTTTGGAAGCTATTTCTTTTAAAGCTTCTGATATTCACATAGAATCCGCAAGCGGCGGCACTTCAATAAGATACCGTATTGATGGTTTGCTTGCGGGAGCCGCCAGTATATCACATGAACGCGCGTCTTCAGTTTCAGCCCGGCTGAAAATTCTGGCTAATCTGAATGTCCTTGAAAACCGAAGGCCCCAGGACGGTCATATTGATGTTATTACCGATCAATATTCGCTTGATGTCCGTATCTCCATAGTGCCGACTATCTGGGGCGAGTCAATCGTCCTGCGTCTTTTAAACCGCTCGGATTTGCCCCTGTCTCTTGACTCGCTTGGTTTCTCCAAGGCGCACACGCGTTATCTGCAAAATATTTCCTCGATTCCCTGCGGTCTTATTCTGGTAACAGGTCCGACCGGCTCCGGTAAAACTACAACTCTTGCGGCGATTCTGAAAGAACTGAATACCCGAAAAGTAAAAATAATTTCCATTGAAGATCCTGTCGAATACCGCATCACTGGAATTACCCAAATACAGGTAAATGAAGAGCTTGGTCTGACCTTTGACACGCTTCTGCGCCGCATATTCAGACAAGACCCCGACATTATTATGATTGGAGAAATACGTGATGTGCAAACAGCGGAACTGGCAGTGCGCGCAGCCCTTACAGGGCACCTGGTCTTCGCTACCCTTCACACGAATAACGCGATGGAAGCCGTGTACCGTCTTCAGAATATGGGCATACCATCCTACATGGCCGCAACGGTTCTGCGTCTGGTTATTGCTCAGAGATTAATCAGAAAACAATGCCCGCATTGCAATGTCTCAGGCTGTACATGCTGTAATCAAACCGGCTACAAAGGCAGAACTGTTATCGCGGAATTTATTCCCATAACGCCTGAACTTTCAGATCTGATTACTGCCGGCCAAAACATGGAAAAAATGCGGATGTATTTAAAAGAAAATAATTACACAACCTTATATGAAGACGCTCAGGAAAAAATCGCATCAGGGATTACAACAAAAGCTGAAGTAATCAGGGAACTTGGTTGTTAATTTAAACCTTACATTACTCTGTGATTAGAGTCTGTCTATAATGTTTATAGACAGACTCTAAAATTTTTTCTGTTAAAAAGCCCAGTAAAATAATTTATCAAGCAGGCTATTGCTTTGAGGGACAGTATTAGGAACCCAGTTTCTGGAACTATTAACAAAATTACTTTTATCAAGTACCATACTGCCTCTTATATATGCAGATTCATGTGAAACAGATGGGACTCCTGCGCTTTGAAGCGGGATAACATGTACGCCGATTTTCTTTGTTGTTCCGTTATTTGCCCATGATGAAATTACAGCGGATGATAGAGCGTTATCCAGATTGCCTGACGCAGTATTAATCGCGTTCTGCAAGGCTGTATCTGATGTTATGCTTGTACGAATATTATTAATTTTTTGTCTGAAATCGGAAATATCAATATATAAATCCGTAGGGAAAGACGCGAAGTAATAACTTTCTATATTATTCAAAACCTGGGTTCTGACATTGTTCCTGGATGATTCACTTGTAATGGCGGATGCGACAGCTCCTGCAAAGGCTTCAAATTTTTCAAATAAATTATTAACCTGCGATAATCTTATCTGCGATATTGTCGCGAAATTAAGTGAAGCGTATTGGCTGCTGAACTGGCTTTGAATGGAATTGCCCAAATCATTAACTGAGAGGCCGGGCTTTTTAATAAAATCCGTGAACAGTACATTGTAATCCCAGCCGGTTGACATAATAGGACCTGTGCTTCCCACAAACAATTCCGCGTCATATCTGATCTGATACGCGATTTCCAGCAATGCCGCGTAACAGGTATCAAAAGCTATAACAGATAATCCCTTTCCGTTAACAGCCCTTCCAAACGCAGGCAATGACATATACTGACTTCCATTTGTGTCATCGAATGCTACTGCCTTTAACGGTAAAGGCGAATCACCGCCATGATAACCGTCTGCGCGCCAGCCTGTTCCGTGTCCCCAGACAAATAAAGCGTATTTATCCGCAGGGTACTCACGTTTCGCGAAATTTATAAATCCCGATAAAACATTCGGATCGGCCGTATTTAATTCTGTTTCATTATACGTGTACAAACCAAGCTCCGGGCAATCAAGGCGGTTTGATACTATATTTGAGTACATGCCGTTATTATCAGTTTTTATCTCATAAACTCTTGTGTCGGACCAGTTACCGTTAGTCATGTCATAACCCGGATTTCGATCTATTAAAACCAGAACAGAAACGGGAGCATTGTCAAATTTCGCAGCTTCCATCTCATTTATATCAGTAATAGCGGCAGATTCCAAATCATTATCCGCAGCCATATAAACAATAAAAGTCCACTTTCGGTCTACAGGCTCAACAACAATTTTTGGCTCACTGGACAAATCATAAACGCTGCACCCGTTGTAGAATTCAATTATATGGTTTCCGGATTGGCTTCTTGTTATCTGCACAACCGCGTCTTTTGTAACAGTAAAACTAATGGAAAATTCGCCGCTTTCATAAAAATACCTGCCGGTATCCGATGTATAAACTAATGGAATTATAGCGGTAGAAGTATTAATATCATTTATTATAGTAATATCCTGAATATCCGGACACTGCGCTACCCTTCCCAGCATGTTATAAACATAAATGTTGGAAAAATTACTGTAAATAATATTTTGCGGAAGTCCCCTGATTGTAAGCGAAGGCGGAATAAACTGAGGTTCCGGCTCAGGTTCTCTTTTATCTGCCAGATTAAATTCCGCGCATCCATTCAGGAAAGGAACAATACAATTATCTGACTGGCTAATAATAATCTGGTTTCTTATATCAATTGTAACAGTAAAACTGACAGCGAAATCTCCGGTCTCATAAAAATATTCGCCTGTATTGCCTGAATAAACCAGAGGAATTACGGCAGAAGCGAAATTATTATCAGATGTAATAATAATATCCTGATAACCGGAACACTGCGCCACTCTTCCCTGTGCGTTATAGATGAAGATATTGGAAAAATTACTTTTAATTATATTTTTCGGAAGCCCTCTTATCGAGATGGAAGGCGGTATAAAAGGCGGTTCAACAATCACAGCAGGTTCATTGTTAATATCATGTTCACCGCTGCCATTGGTGAATATAACCATAATACCATCAGACTTTTCTCTGATAATTTGAGTGATCATATCTATTGTTATGTTAAAACTTACGGCGAATTGTCCGTTTTCATAAAAATACCTTTCTGTATCAATTGAATAAACAAGAGGTATAACAGCGGAAGCGAAATCATTATCCTCTCCAATAACAATATCCCGAAAATCGGAACACTGTGCGATTTTTCCAAGAGCGTTATAAATAAAAATGCCTGAAAAATTTTCCGCGATTATATTTTTTGGAAGACCTTTTAAAGTCAGAGATGGCGGTATAAAAGGCGGTTCCATTACCGGAGCCGGTTCGTTATTCAGATTATGGGAACTGCATCCATTAATAAAAGGTATTGTGATATTATCGGACTGGCTCCTTACAATTTGCGATACCGCGTCTACAGTTACTGTAAAACTAATGGTAAATAATCCGTTTTCATAAAAATATCTGTTTCTATCTTCCGTATACACCAATGGTATTACAGCCGAAGCGGAAACCCCATCATTGACAATAACGATGTCCTTAATATCAGAACACTGCGCGACCTTTCCAAGCACGTTATAAACAAAAACGCCCGAAAAATTATCTGAAATAATGTTAACAGGCAGTCCTTCAAGCGTAAGCGAAGGAGGGATAAAAGGCGGCGCGGGAGCCGGTTCCGTCTGCGTATCTGTATAATAATCATTCAGGATATCATTTCCCTGAATGTCCACATTTATCGCATTATTACAACCTGATAAAATAATTAATATCAGATTAACAAATAATAACTTTTTCATTTTTTTATCCTTATTTGATTTTGAAAAGACCATATATATCTTCCCAGGAGCTGCCGTCTGTAAAATGAATTTTTGAAATATAGAAAAAATCAATCAGATACGGCGTTTTTGGGGCTATATAAATATACTGATCCAGGGAAATTGCGATTTCCTTGTTTTCATTTGGCAGTATAATGTCCAGTTTTTTGATTGAAAACCTATTGCTGCCAATAAATGGATTTTCATAGGTTTTTGAATCGTAGAGCATAAAAGAAAATGTAACTTCATCGATTATTTTTTGGCCTGTATTCATAAAATCAAAAATAATCCCTGTATATTTATAATAGCCGGGTTTTTCAATAGTTTCACACACAGGCTCAGTAACAATAAACGGAGGAGCGTCAACAGTCGTTGAAATTACCGATGATTCTTCTTCCGCGTATTCACAGGAAATTAAAAAAGTTATTACCAATATAACTAAATATCCATAAAAAAACCTACATTTCATTTTGTAACTCCTTAATTTTATTCAGGAATTTTTCTATATAAATATCTTTTGAACCGAGCTTTTGCGCGTTTTCAAGATAAAATACAGCTCTTTCATAATTATTCTGCCTGTATTTAACGGCGGCAAAATATATAAGCATTTCAATATTGTTTCGCTCAATTAAAAACGCTCTTTCAAGCATCTCTTCCGCTGATTGTAAATCGTTTCTTGTCAGTGCTTCATCCGCAATATCAAGTAACTGTTTTTGGGATGGAACACGGATATAAATAATCTGCCTGTTATCAATGATATTTATTTCATCAGCATGCGTTTCATATCCCAATTTATTTCCGGTAATGCTGTAATTTCCAGCCGGTACTTTTTGAAAAATAAATCTTCCGTTTATATCCGTACTGCTTTTATATTTTTTACCAAGTGAAATATTGTAAAACGGCACTGGCTTGTTGGAAAAATCATAAATCATTCCGCTGATATCAACAGTTTTATAACCAAATTCCGCGGTTTTACACGAAGAGGCTAAAAATATTATTATTATCAATATTATTTTGTTTTTCATTGTTTATTCCTTATTGTAATTTTACCTTCATTATCATGAAAGTAGATTTTCATTCCGTCAGCATCTGTAATAGAGCCGATAATTTTTATCATATTAATTGTTTCTACAGGTTCTGATATTATTTCATATTCTTCTTCAGGATTTTTACGCTTCTCTTCAGTTATAAATATTTTCCTTTTAGCTTCAACAGGTTTATACCCAAAGGCTAATGGTATAAACTCATTTTTAGAGTCCAATATTTTAAATCTTCCATTTTGTAAATCAACTGAAGATAAAGTACATGTTACAGGAAAAGTTTTCTTATCTGTTTCCGCTGAAACATCCAGGCGTTTAATATTGAATGAATATTTTTCACAGAAATCATCTAAAACTTCCATTGAGCTTACGATATTTTTTTCATTGGCTGAAAATGAAATTGAATAATATAAACTATTATTTATAACTGAAGGTAATATTTCAGAAAATATCTCAATGTTTAAATTTTTCAGTAAAGATGTTAATTCCGCAAATTCATCGATAAATTTATTATTAGTTATGACAAGGGAAACAGGCAGTGAAAAATAATCCTGTTTTTTATTTAATATAACTGTAAGCTGAGGCTTACCGTCTATATAATTTACATTCTGAATATCCTGTAAAACCAAATAATCAAGTTCACTAAAAAGCTTATAAGCGGCAGAAGCGGAAACATTACTGCATTGTATGGTAATATACTGAAAAGCGTTTTCATTTAATTGCCAGTTTTCAATTACGCCATTTTCGGATAATATTATTTCTGATATACCCGCGAGAATGGAAACCGCGGACGGAAAATAAATAATTTCTTCAGACTTTTCCTCAAAATATTTTGTAATAATATCAACTGGTTTTGCGATTCCAGTATTTAAATACGCAGAAGCAAATATAAACATTACCAAAACGGCAAGACAGGCGATTATGGCGGCATTAAACCATTTTGTTTTACTTTCCCTGAATACGCTGCAGCGCGAAGGAATATTGCTCAATTTACAGGAGAGACTCTGCTCATTATTTAAAACGGTATTTTCAAGCGGTATTGACACGGGAATATTCTTCTCACTGTCAAAGCCAATTAATTCATCATCTACTTTAACAGGATTACTTTTAATAAAATCCTTTTCATGCGCCAGTATTGAAGTATTGGTAAAAAAAGAAGCTCCGCGGTACATTAATTTATAATCAGATAAGACATCTGCAGAAATTACAGAAGCCATAAACCAGCGCTTTTTGTTGAATAAAAATGATTTAATATCCACCTGACATTTTGATGAAAAAACCGGATGTAATTCACTTAATGTATCAAAAACATGTCTTTTTGTATTATGTGGTTTTAAATCTTCAGGCCTGGGGATAAAGTAGATTTCATGATCTTTCCTGGATATAATTCTTTTAGTTTTCATGGAATACTCCCATAAACCAGAGCCGGAGTTTTTTCAACTGAACACAACCCGATTATTTCAATTTTTTCACCTGAAATATAAAATGTTAATTTTAACGCGCGTAAAAGATCATTCTGCCAGTATTCATAAACTTCAAAATTATCAGGTTCTTTTACAGTTGATACATTTTTCCTCCAGCGATCGATATTTCTGTCGTGTTTGGCGCATTCAATTTTATAAGATTCTTTTATAAATTTAATGTCTTTTGCCGTTTGATAAGTTTTAACCGCTCTTTCCCATGTTTTATACACAGGCAGAAAAACCTGCGAGAATCCCGATATAAAAAAACCAAAAATTATCAATGCGCAGATTAATTCAATAAAGGTCATACTTTGTTATTATCTCCCTGTTTTCAGATTGAATTTCGAGAAAAACTTTCTCTTTATACTTAACTGCGTATTCATATACGGATGTAATGCGTGGTATTACCGAAAGAAAAATAAGTGAAATTGACAGTATTAGTATCAGTGACAGAAGAATTGCGTTTCCTCTGTCACTCCCATGAATAAATTGCCGCATTTTTTCCCTCTCCTCCTGGTTTTCCGTGCGCTGCATAGGACAAAATGGTAAAAGGTAAATTTTTATCTCCCGGGTTTTTATATATATAATCATTTCCCCAGGGGTCTTTCGGTACTTGCCGTTCTAAATAAGGCCCATCCCATCGTGCCGGGACAGGCGACATAACTGGTTTTTCCCATAACGCGGATAAACCCTGAGCTTCAGAAGGATAAGAGCCGCAGTCAAGCATATATGACTGAAGAGCTAACCTGAATGTCTCTATCTGGTTACGGCATGCTGTAATCCGTGCTTTTTCAATATATTTTACCGCGGAAAAACCAACCGTCGCTGATAAAATCAATATAATTGATATGGAAATAATGGTTTCAATAAATGAGAAACCTTCATCTTTTTTAAATTTCAAATTAAACCTCCCGTAAGAGTAAGTATTGGTATAATTACAGTCAAAATCAGAATTAATAAATATGATCCTGTTAAAATAATAACAGACGGTTCTATCAGCCTCGTGAAAACTTCACGTTTTTTTGAATCTTCCCTCTCATAATAATTTTTAATGTTTAAGCATACTTCGCCCGCATTACCGTTTATGTCAGCAACAGACAGCCAGGTTTTAATATATGGCGGCAATTTCATTAATTTACCAAAAGCATCGGAAAATGGAATACCATTAACAATTTCTCTTTTAATAGCCTTTAAATTCAAGGAATATTTTCTGTTTTTTATATTAGCAATACACTGATCAAGCGCATCGATCATTGTAATATTATTTTTTAACAGGAAATCCATCATATAAAATATTCTGAAACCATAAGAATCATAATAAAATATCCTGAAATAAGCGGTAAATAACGCAATTCCCCCTGACAACAGTACTATCCCCGCTGTGATGATACCAAAAACTGTTTCAGTTATAGTTTCCTCTAACAGAATTCCTCCAGCAATAAAGAGCGGCATTCCCTTGAAAATCAACATTAATGTTCCCGAGGCAGCGATAAATATTATAATAGCCGGATATATTAAAATATTATAAGCTTTTTCCAAAGCCATTTTTTTTCTTTGTAAATCCGACGCAATCTGTTCCAGAGCTTTATCAATAGCTCCAGTTAATTCCGCTGCAGCAATCAGTGTAATATACATTGAATTAAAATGAACCTTCATGTTTTGAATTATGTGTAAACTGTCAGAAAAGCCGTGTCCCTTTTTCATTAACAAAAGCAGAGCTTTCGCGCAGTCTCTTACCTGTTTTTCAATTCCATCCTGCGAAAGTATATAAAGCGCATCTATTAGTCCGGTATTCCCTTTGATCAACGCAAGCAATATTTCGGTAAATTGCAAAGTTGCTGACATATACATTATATATTTTAATTATAATATATATAGTTATAATATTCAATATTATTAAAATATATTATTATAATTAAAATAGTACTCCTTATGTGATAATGTATGGGTATTATTAGGTGTAATTAGTACATATCTATTCATAGGTATTAAAAATAAAATCTTATTACAATTCAACATGAATAATAAGAAAAATATTAATTAATAAATGTTTCTTCATATTGCTTTAAATCTCTATTCCAACGATAATTTGTTGAATTTGAAAATAAAATTTTATATCTTTTAATAGTTTCATCCCAAATATATGTATTAATTTTCTCAGTGATTTCAAAAGCTGTTTCATCCTTTGTAATTTTTTCTTTCAAAATAATAATACTTTCATCTGGAATAATATTAAAAATAGAAACTTCAAAAGCCCAACTAAACTCAATTATTTCAGAAAATTCATATCCATTATATTCATAAAAGTGTGGTATAAAATTCATTCCTGATAATGAATAAAGATAAAGTTCCTCTCTTCCATTCATATTAAAATCTCCAATACAGCCTATAACATGATCTCTCCATATAATATACTTTCCTAAATCTTCGCTTAAACCTGTTTTTGATACATTTTCTTGTGATAAAGCCAAAGTAAAATACTTAATTTCATACACACTCTCAATATTTACTTCATCTGAATTTAATACAAAACAATATACAAAATTTATCGAAAAATTCTCATAAAATACAATAATTTCCTTGTTTCCAGAATTAGTAAAATTCCCTTCAATTTGAAAAGCAAATTGTCCTTGTCCATGTAATGTAATTGCATATTTCTCAATTATTTCTTGTAAAGATTCATATTTTTCTGTAGTTAAACCTATCTCGTTTACATTATTACTAATACTTATAGATTTTTCTTCATCTGATTCATAATAATAATTATTTACATTTATTATATCAACATTTTGCTTTTGACAATTAATTAAAAAAATAATAATCATAAAATATGATGGTATCTTCTTCATATTTTTTTTCCTTTATTCAATCACAAATATTTATCGAGGTTGTTCCAAAGAATGAAGTATTGGAACAGCCTCATCTTTTATTCTTTTCTTTGAGTAACACCTGAAAGACTATAATTATCAAACATTTGATTTGGATCATAATAGTATATCGGAGTATTGCCGGCAAATGCCGAATTTGCTCGCATGATGACATTTGCTGTTCCAACATTAGAAACCCACGGATCATAATCATTTGAATAGTTAACGTTAGAAGGATAATTTGGAGTAATTGTTGCTAAATGCCCAGAACCTCCACTTGTATTCTCCCATGCAGCAATTACAGTATATCCTTTATTGGCTAATTCCTGCGCTTTACCTCCATCTATTTGAATAATTGTACCATTTTCCGCTGCTTTTGCTAAATTCTTAGCTGCAGAATTTGCATTAACACTATCACGTTTTTTATCATTATAAAGTGCATCTTTATTAAATCCAGTTGCTTCTGCTATGTCAAATGTTGCTTGATTACAAAATGTAGCGTATGCTCCAGGGGCACCACTTGGATAACGTCCTCCTCCACCTTGTTTATACATATTTGCAAGTCGTGTTAGAGTTTGAACAACCATTAAGTTCCAAGCTCTTTTACTAATTGAGTAATTACTTTGATATTTATCATTCGCCTCCAAACCCCACAAATCCACCCAGTTAACAGGATCATTGTTAACAAAAACAAACCAGTTGTTACCGTCCCTTATTGGATCAATGGTAGTGAACCTGGCTGTCTGGGGTTTGTAGTCCCGGTAGCCATAGTTATAGAGGCCTGTGGCGGTATCATAAGGTTTCCCTGTGTAGCCCAAATTCATTGCGGCACTTAGATCTCCTGAATATGGTTGGCCGAAGGCGTCATATTCATAACGGTCTTCCAGCGCACCTGAAGCGGCAGTAGAGCTTCTTACGCTTCCCAATATGTCTTTGCCAAGGTACAATGAGCGTGAGCCTGAGCTGGAACTGTAGCTTGACGCGACCGCTTCTCCGTTAGCGTATAACGTTACTCCCCTCAGGTTGTAGCGGCCTTCCTGCACTGTATATCCGTTTTCGTTTATCGTTCTTCCGCCTGCATCGTCGCTCACCCAGCGGTAGCGTTCGCCTGTGGGCTGATTTGATTGAAGTCTGTTTTCATTGACAGAAAATCCGCCTGATACATTCTGGGTTGTAAGGCTTCCGTCACGGTATGTCTCTCCTTCCCTTATAACATCAAAACTTCTTCCGTCGTACACTGTCCGCAGCATCTGACCGCTGACATTTTCTGTAATCGTCCGCCTTCCAAGCGCGTCGTAACGGTAAGAGCTGACAGTGTTTATTCTCTCTGTATGACTTGTTACTTCAGAGAATATCATCCGGTTCTGCCCGTTGTATTGATATTTAGCCTCATACCGTAATCCCTTTTCGCTTAATACATTTCCGTCTTTATCGTTAGTGTACACTATGTCGCCTCTCCTGACCAGATGATTCTCCGCGTCATACTCATACTTTATTGTTCCCCATGGTGTTGTTTTGCCTGATCTGTTTCCATTACGGTCATAAGTGTATGTTTCCCGCCACATTATCTGGCTAGCGCTAATCGCGTTCCCACGGGCGGGAGCGGCTTTGTCCAGAATCTCTTTCAACGCTATAAGTTCCGCGCTTGTAAATGTGTACCTCTCTCCCGCTCCTTTATCCTGAGTGAAAAACAATCCTGCATCTGACGCTTCCTTTCTGTCGGCTTGCGCTTTCTCATTTGTCCATGGGTATAAAACCATACTGAGACGCGACTGGCTGTCGTATATGAATTTTGTTATGCGCCCTTCTTCATCTACACTATGGCTTCTTCTGCCTTTGTTGTCATACAGATAACCTTCGGCGCGCAAGAGCTGGCTGCGGCTGTTAAGTTCCCTAATCATGATTATACGGCCTGTTAAATCATACATTGTTTCCTGCCATACTCCGTTTCCGTACTGCCTTTTTTTTTCCCTGCCTCTAGTGTCGTATTCGTAACTTACTTCAAGCCGCTGGCTATTGTCGAATACGCGCAGAAGCTCGCCATTATTGCCGTATCTGTAATGCACATCACGGTTTCCGCTCTGCATTCTTACGAGGCGTCCGGCTCTGTCGTATGTGTATATTGTGACTTCTCCGGCTCCGGTGTCATTTTGCTCAATAAGCATGCCTCCGGCATCATATTTATAACTTATTATCCCTGTTTCATTCTCTGCCCGTATAATGTTACCTGCAAAGTCGCGTTCAAATTTACTCACAGTTCCGTCACTGTATCTTATTATTGTCAGTCCTTCTGCTTCATTTAATCCGGTTACAGTTTGCCTGCCAGAATATGCCGATGTTGTTGTAATCCTTCCTTCGGCGTCATAATAAAATCTCTGTGTATCTCCCGCGCGGTTTATTTCTGCTGTAAGTTCCCCGAATTGATTCTTCTGTTGTGTGAAATTTTTACCCGCTCCGTCCGTGAATACTACTTCCCGTCCCCTGTTTGTGTAACGGTATCTTTCAACTGTCTCATCTCCGCTTTTAACTTCTGTTATTCTGCCCAGTTCATCATATTGATATTCCTTCTCTATCCCCGGCCTTCCCGTCTCTTTAATAAGCCGTCCCGCTCTGTCGTATACGCCGCTCCATTTTACTCCAATTGAGTCTTTTATCTCTGTAACATTTCCAAGATGATCATATTCATATCTTTCCATACTCCCATCAGAATAAGTAATAACCGAAATTTTTCCTATTTCATTCCACGCATACTGCGTCGCTCTGTTGTAACCGTCAAAACTTTTTACAAGCCTTCCTGCGCCATTATATTCATACCTGCGTTCATTGCCTTCCCCGTCTATAGATTTGATTACCTCACCCCAGGCGTTCAGATACAGTGTCTCTCTGTATTTGCCTCCTGCTGTTACAATTACTGTCCTGTCATTATCATTGAATATCCAGTCTGTATAATACGATGAATTGTTTCGGCTAATAATTTCCTTCCGTATTAACCTGCCTACCCTGTCATGGGAAAATCTATATTCGCCAAGTGATGAAATCTCCCTTGTAACAAGCCCTCTGCCGTCATATTCGTACATGGTAACATTTCCAAGCCTGTCGGTTTTTTTCGCTATACTCCCGTCCCGGTTATAAATTACGCTTACCGCAGTTTCATTCGCTCGGCCTGCTTCAATTACGCGGCCGCCAGCGTCATATTTATATGAATAATAACCGCCGCTCGCTCCCTGTTCCATTACAGGGTTTCCTGACGCGTTTACAGTTCTTGCAGAAAGTTCACCAAGCGCGTTCCTTATGCCTGTCAACTGCATGAATGGATTAATCTGATAAACGCTCGCACCTGTAACTCCGCTTACGCTTACAGTACGCTCTTCATTCCATCCATTGCGCTCATATCCGTAAGTTTCAGTATGCACAATATTGGAACCTGTTTTCCCGTGCGTAACAGTGTTTACCCTGCTGTCTCCTTCTCTATATCCGTACTCAATAAACCACGCGCCTGTCTGCTGCCTTATCATCTGTCCGTCAGCGCGGTATGTGTAATTTACCGCAGTTCCGGTTCCGTCTGTTACCTTCAAAGGCAAATGCCGCCTGTCATAATCCATTTGCCTCTTCCTTACAGTTCCTGTTTTTGTATCTGTTTCTTCTATCATGGTCAGGTCTTTTCTGTTATTGTACACATACCGCCTTGTAAGTCCTTCGGGCGTAATTTCAGTAGTTTCTTTCTGGTTATATGAGAACATCCATTCGCGCATAAGAGCGTCAGTGTACTTTGTAACCCGTCCCAGTCCGTCATACTCCCATGTTTCAGTTAACGTTTGCCCGCTGATTGATACGCTTCTGTTCACCGGTAAATCCAGGCTGTTATATCTGTAACTAACCTCTGCCAGATCGCCTTCGCGGCTAACGGCCAGTCGGTTGGTTTCGTCATAACTTCCGCTAAAAATAAGCGTCCCGCCTCGGTATAACCTTATGCAGTTTCCGGCGCTGTCATAATCCCAGGCTGTAACAACTCTGTCGCGATCTGTGTATTTTTTCATCTGATCATTGTTATTCCATTCAAAACTTTCCCGCGTTCCGTCGTCTGAGTAAATTTTCTCTGCGAGGTTTCCCCGGGCGTCATATAAATAATTAATCCTGAAACCGTTTATTGTCTCCTTTTCCAGTTGATTTCTGTCATTATATATAAATTCCTTTACGGTCCCGTCGGAGTGTTCTTCCCTTATGGTACGGAAATTTATATCATAATAATACCTTGTTCTGACTCCTGAATGATTTGTATATACAGTCATCATCTGATCCGGATAATATGAAAAACTTTCGCTCGCTTCTTCTTCATGAGTCGTTGACGTAACCAAAAGTCTGCCATCGGAACTAACTGTTCCGTAATTCAGGATGATCGCGCTTCCGTCAGGTTTTTGAATCCTCTGCAAATGTCCGCTGTTATATGTAAATCTTACAGTATCTCCGTCAATATCCTGAACGCTTCTAAGTTCATTTCCGCTGTATTTATATTCAACTTTAGTATTTTCAGGCCCTGTTATTTTTGATATGTAATTTCCGCTGTATGTTACATGCCACTCATTTCCATGAGGTCCTTTTATCAATGATATTTTCTGATTATTGTTTCTGGTTATTTCTACAGTATTCCCGTTCAGCTCTTCCACTTTCGTTAACATGCCGTATCCATTGTAATATTTTTTCCGTCCCCCTCTTTCACTGAGTACAAAACCTGCGGTGCTGCCTGCGCCGTTATTATCCAGACTTTCCAGGCGCATATAGCTTCTTTCAGGATATTTAACAGGCAGCCATATACCGCTGTCAGATGGATTAAATGTAAAAGGAGAGCCGCTTTCATCAACCAGCACAAGATTCTCATTCCCAGCGCCTTCAAAATAATCAGGCGATTGGAGAAAATCACTGTAGCGGTTCAGCTGCTTCAGGGTATTTGCGCGATTCTTTATTGTGCGCAGGTTATCCAGATATCCTTTCGCGGGAATATAAATATTATTGTATACATTATTTTTTATCCTTACTGTCTGCGCATAATTACCACTTATCTTTCCGTGCGCGTCAAGTATTTCTGCTACAAGCGTTTCCATCCCGTTAAATTTTGTATCATCTAACGCGCTTATACCGCGGATAATACGGCTGTCCAGTGATACAAGCCACCCGGCTCCCATACTGCCCGAAATATTTTCTTCGCTGATGTATTTTCTGCTGATAATGAAACTGGAACCTGGAATCTCTATATCATCGCTGTCAAGCACATATTTTCCGGAAGCGATTAGCACAGGATCGCCGTAAGTAACGCCGTTATTAACCTGCTGAACTGTCTGGATTGAAGCGCTGGAATTTGAAACTGTTTGTTCTGTTTCACTGTTAATATCATTACTGCATTCAATAACAGATTCAAGGAATTCCTGTGATTTTTCCTGTTGATCTTCGGCGTTATTTACCGCCGCTTCCTCCGCTCTCCTTCTTGCCTCTTCTTCTGCCCTCTTTCTGGCTTCTTCCTCCGCCTTCTTTCTTGCCTCTTCTTCTGCTTTCCTTTTCGCTTCTTCTTCCGCTTTCTTTTTTTCATCATCTTCGGTATTGGGCTGTGAAGGTTTACAAATGCTGCAACTGCTGGTGCAATAAGCGCATCCAACTTCTTTCGCGGAAACAGGTACTAGTGCCGTGATCAGCGTGAACAGTAAAACCAAAAACGCCGCCTTTTTGTTTACACTTGATGCAATCATCATTTTTCTCCTGTAGAGATGTTTTGTAATCAAGCTGTTTCACGTCCTACGGGCGTAGACATTTGTTTTTGACAAAAGTCATGCGAAACAATGCAGTTTCCCGCTATGCTTGAGATGTTGTGAGCGCTTTCAAAACCTGAATTCTGAAAGCATTGCATTGCTTGCTTGTGGTAATTTGCGCTGACTTGTCTTACATGGAAAAAAAATAAGTATTACTAACTTTGATAAATTTAATTACTGGTCTTACTTGAATGGACTAAATGGTATTATTAATTTTTTTAAATATAATGTATGGTAAATATTTATGTCAATAGTTTTCATAAATATTTTAATGAATTTTTACCAGATTGTTAGACGATGTAGATTAAATTAAATATGAAAAAATAAATGTTTTATATGAAAATTAATATTTGGTAAATAAAACCACGATTGTAAACTCCGGTCATTAGCAAAAAACATTGGCATCCACAGATAGCCATTTCTCATAAAAAAAGTCTCCCGTTATTTAATCCGTGGACTATTAAAATATAGTATACACATATGGACAGAGTTGCTGTTTGATCTACTGCTCCCTGCCCCTATTGATTATTTTTCCACTGCATTACATAATCATACACACAGCGGCTTGAGCCGTTTTTTACACTTGATTTAAGGAGAGTTTAGTGCCCTGCGGAAGAAAACGCAAATTGCGGAAAATCGCTACCCATAAACGCAAGAAAAAACTGCGGAAAAACAGACACAAGAACAAATAGGGGCGTTTTGAGTTAACGAACATGTCCCTAATCAGTAGATTTAATAAAATTTACCAAGAATCAATAAAGTAAACTCAAACAATGGGGAAAAATTTCCCTGTTGTTTTATGATTCCCGGTAGATTCATAAGATATCGTGATAAGGAGAAAAAATGAGTGTTTCTGCATTACAGCATGCCCGTTATGCTTATAATCCAAAACTACCGGAAATTTTATCAGGCCAGATTGACAATATATCAATAAAATTAGGCGAACCAACCGAGGCTTTATCAGATAAAGAAGAACTTCGTGAAATTTTTAAACTAACATACGGAAAACCGCTTGTTTCATTTGAAAAAGGGAAAAATGATAAAATCAACCGCGAATTAAAGGTTGGTGTAATCCTCTCGGGCGGGCAGGCTCCGGGCGGACATAATGTAATCGCCGGTTTATTTGACGGTCTTAAAAAAGGCAATCAAAATTCAACATTATACGGCATTAAAGGCGGTCCCGGCGGTTTAATCATTAATGAAACAGTTATCCTTACAAAGGAAATAATAGATCAATTCCGCAATACAGGCGGCTTTGACATAATCGGTTCAGGCCGGACTAAAATAGAAACCAATGAGCAGTTCGCATCTTCACTGGAAACTGTAAAAAAATTAAACCTGGACGCAGTCGTGGTTATTGGCGGTGATGACTCAAACACCAATGCCGCGCTTTTGGCGGAATATTTTCTTGCGAACGGATCAAAAACTCAGGTAATAGGCTGCCCAAAAACAATTGACGGCGATTTAAAAAATGAGCATATCGAGACATCTTTTGGTTTTGATACGGCCTGTAAAACATACTCGGAGCTTATCGGCAACCTTAGCCGCGATACAAACAGCGCTAAAAAATACTGGCATTTTATAAAGCTTATGGGACGCTCCGCAAGCCATATCGCCCTTGAATGCGCCCTGCAGACTCAGCCCAATATCTGCCTTATTTCCGAAGAAGTTGAGCAAAAGGCATTATCGCTTTATAAAATTGTAGATCATATCTGCGCGTCCATAATAAAACGTGCCGAGAACGGTGAAAATTTCGGCATTGTGCTTATTCCAGAAGGACTGGTTGAATTCATCCCTGAAATCAAAAACCTGATAAGCGAATTAAACGATACAATAGCCAACGAGGGAGACAAGTTTGTGTCCGACAGAACTTTTTCAGCCCAGCTTGACTGGTTCTCGGGGCGTATTTCCGATATTTCACTTGGTATTCTAAAATTGCTTCCGCCTGAAATCGCGCAGCAGTTTTTAATGGATCGCGACCCGCACGGAAATGTTCAGGTTTCTCAAATAGAGACAGAAAAATTGCTGGTTGGAATGGTAACCAAAAAGTTAAATGTTCTTAAGGAACATAATCAGTACAGGGGAAAATTCGGCGCTCTCAGCCACTTCTTTGGTTATGAAGGAAGATGCGCGTTTCCCACAAACTTTGATTCGGATTACTGTTACAGTCTTGGCTTCAGCGCTTTTGTGCTTATCGCATCCGGATTAACAGGATACCTTTCCAATGTGAAGAATCTTACAGCGCCGGCGGATCAGTGGATTGCGGGCGGCGTTCCGCTGACAATGATGATGGATATGGAACAGCGCCACGGTTCCAAAAAACCTGTTATTAAAAAAGCGTTAGTTGATCTTAACGGAAAACCATTTAAAACCTTCGAAAAAAACCGCGATCTTTGGGCGGAGAAAACATGTTTTATTGTCCCTGGCGCGATTCAGTATTTCGGTCCCGCCGAAGTCTGCGACTCGCCGTCAATTACGTTAAGGCTGGAAAAAGAAAAATAAGGAATGGAAAAATGAGAATCAATATCGCACTTATTGCATTATGCGCCTTTTTTTCAGGCGCGGGTCAGGGCATTTGGGCGCAGGGGATAAGGGAGTCAAGCGTTCCTGACGCAGATATTCAGAACGCCAATACTCAAAACGTAAATGTCCGGAGTACAGGAACCGCGGTAACTGACGCCTATGTTTTAAGCGAAGGACAGATACCTCTGAAACGCGTTGTGATTCTATCTTCCGGCCTTGCCTATTACGAACATTCAGGCGCGATAGAAGGAGAGGCGCGCATCAGTCTTCCGTTCAGGACAGATGCGGTAAATGACGCGCTTAAATCGCTTGTGATTAACGATCCCTCATCTGCAAATCCTTCAATTTCGTATCAATCGGAAAACACTCTCTTTCAGACATTACGCAGCTTAAGCATTGATCTTTCAGATAATCCCGACCTTGCGGTAATTCTTTCAAGGCTAAGAGGCGTTGAAGCGGAGATCACAGCTCCTACTGTTTTTTCAGGCAGAATTGTCGGCATCGAACACATGCAAACATCAATTTCACCGTATTCAATTACCGCGGAACCATGGCTTTTATTAAGCACCAGCGCCGGTCTGAAACGTTTTAACCTGAAGGATATAAGTACAATAAGTTTTAAAGATCCGGTAATTGAGCAGGATCTGACCCGCGCTTTGGATTTAATAGCGTCATCCAGAAATTCTTTCTCGCGTCAGCTTGACATTAATCTCCCCGGAAACGCCGCAAACAGCTCAAGGAATGTTTCAATAAGTTATGTAATTCCGTCTCCTGTCTGGAAAGTATCATATCGTCTTGACATCGGCACAGATAGACCTCTGCTTCAGGGATGGGCCATTGTAGATAATGACAGCGACACAGACTGGAACAATATAGAACTTTCTCTTGTAGCGGGCCGCCCGTCTTCATTTATTCAAAATCTCTATCCGCCTTATTATGTATCTCGGCCTGTACTGCCGCTGTCAATTGCCGGAACCGCCGAAGCTGTCACTCATGATCAAAGCTACGGCGCCGTTCCCGCTCCCGCCAGAGCGGAGAACCGCATGATGATGGACATGATGGTAAAGGAAGAAGTTGAAGCTGCATATTCCACGGCGGCAAGACAGTCAAGCGTCTCAGGAAGCATTGCAGGCGGAACGGTACAGACAGCGTCAGGCAGCGAAGCGGGCGGTCAGTTTGAATTTACAATCAAGAACCCTGTAACTCTTAACCGCCGCATGAGCGCAATGCTGCCATTGGTAGAATCCAATATCAGCGCGCGAAAACTTATCATATACTCAAACGGCAAACATCCGCGGCTCGGAGCGGAACTGACAAATACCAGCGGCATGAAACTGCCCGCAGGCCCTGTTACAGTTTATGACGGCGTTTACGCCGGAGACGCACTTATTGAATTCTGGAATGAAAATGAAAAGCGTTTCATCTCTTTCGGAGAAGACCTTTCCGTTACCGCGGTCACAGGCGATACTGTTACCCGCGATGTAAGGGCTGTAAACATAACCCGCGGCGTTATGACAATTACAAGAAGCCTTGCCTATATTAAAACATATACTTTTATTAACTCAGATTCTGTTTCCAAACAGCTTGTCGCAGAACACGCGAAAAGCCAGCAAACCTCGCTGGTTTCACCTAACGCAGATGAGCAGACTGAATCCTCCTACCGTTTCAATCTGACCTTGCCAGCGAAAGGAGAGCTTGTTTTTAACGTAACGGAAGAAAGGCCCATTCAGGAGAGCGTAAGGCTTCTTTCCATTCATCCTGATTCTTTTTTAAGTTATTCAAGCAATATGGAAATCCCCGCCAATGTGCGGGATGCGCTGCGCCGTGCAATTGAGTTAAGACAGGCTGCCGAAAGGGCCGATACAGCCGTAAGGGAAATTGAAACCCAGCGCACCCGCCTGTTTGCAGATCAGGACAGAATACGGCGCAATCTTGAAGCCGCCGGAAACCAGACACAGCAGGGTCAGGAGTATCTGCGAAGACTGGTCGCCCTGGACGGCGAGATAGACGCGATATCTCCCGCTCTGGAAAAAGCGCAAACGGAAGCCAAAACAGCCAGGGAATCCTATGAAAATTACCTTAACGGCCTTGATCTGTAACAGGTGTTGAATGTTTTTTATTTCCCGTTATAATTGAACCATGTTTAACTTAATTGTAAATCCCCGTTTTGGGGACATGGACATTCTGGGACACATCAACAATACGGTCCCTTCAAACTGGTTTGAGCTTGCGAGAACTCCCATCATGAAGATGTTTGATCCCGGGTTAACGCTGTCCAAAAATACTTTTCATCTTATAATGGCGCACACCGATTATGATTTTATCGATCAAATGTATTTCAAATATGAAGCGGAAATAAAAACATGGATTTCCAGAATCGGGACAAAATCCTTCACAATTCACCATGAAGCCTGGCAGCAGGGCCGCCTGTGCGTAAAAGGAAACGCGGTAATTGTTCACTTCGATTTCAACGTTGAAAAATCCACGCCGATTCCCGAAGACATGAAAAAACAACTTGCAGAACACTTGATAGAATAAGATTTCAAATAACGCCTCTTAAGGATTCATTCCCTGTTGACCGTTAAATGCAACTCGTCAAGCTGTTTCTGATCTACTTCCGAGGGGCAGTCGTCCATGGGGCTTACAGCGAATGAATTTTTTGGGAAGGCGATTACATCCTTTATCGAAGTTAAACCCGCCATGATCATTACAAGGCGGTCAAGACCGGGGGCGATGCCGCCGTGGGGAGGAGCGCCGTATCTGAATGCTTCGGTTAAAAAGCCGAACTTTTTCTCCGCCTGCTCCGGATCAATTCCGGCTATATTAAAAACCTTTTTCTGCATGGCGGGATCATGAATACGAATTGAGCCTGAGGCAAGCTCATTGCCGTTTAACACAAGATCGTAAAGGTCGCCTTTTACAGAGCCGGGATCGCTTTCCATTGTCTCGTGGTATTTTTCCTGGGGAAATGTAAAAAGATGATGAGCCGCTTCCCATTTCTTTTCGTCTTCATTGTACTCAAACATCGGAAAGTCTATTATCCACGCAAACTCAAATTTCGCAGGATCGCACAGGCCAAGATCGCGTCCAAGTTTTGATCGGACGGCTCCCATGGCCGTATTGGCTATTTTGCGGTTAACGTCCGCGGCCAAGAGAATTAAATCGCCCTCGCTTGCGCCCAGTCCGCAAGTTATCAGGCTTGCGTTATCCGCAAAAAATTTGGAAGCTCCTCCTTCAAGAGCGTCTTTCGCGACTTTCATCCAGGCCAAACCTTTCGCCCTGTAAATTTTCGCGTGGGCTTCAAGCTCTTCAATCTGTTTGCGCGAATAATCCGCCCTGCCCTTCACTACTATCGCTTTTACAGCCCCTCCTGAAGCAAGCGCGTCCTTCAGCGCCTGAAAACTTCCCGCTCCAACATACGGGCCAAAATCCTGAAGTGGCATATCAAAACGAAGATCGGGTTTGTCGCTGCCGTAAAGCTCCATCGCATCTACCCAGGAAAGCCGCTTGAATTTTTCAGGCAGTTCTGTTTTTAAAACTTTATTAAATACATGGCGCATAAGCCCTTCAGTCATGGTCAGGACTTCTTCCCTGCCTGAAAATGACATTTCTATGTCAATTTGCGTAAATTCAGGCTGCCTGTCGCCCCTTGAGTCCTCGTCCCTGTAACACCTCGCGATCTGAAAATATTTATCAAAACCTGACACCATCAAAAGCTGTTTATATATCTGCGGCGACTGAGGAAGAGCGTAAAACTTTCCCGGATACAATCTTGATGGAACAAGATAATCCCGCGCCCCTTCCGGCGTGGATTTAATAAATGTGGGAGTTTCAATTTCATAAAAACCGTTAGCTGTCATCCATTCACGGATCGCGAAAGTTACATCGCTCCTTAACCTGATGCGGTTCTGCATACCGGCGGAACGCAGATCAAGATACCGGTACTTGAGCCTGAGATCCTCATTGGCTTTGCTTTCTTCTTCAATTTGAAAAGGCAGTACTTCGCATTTATTTAGGATTACAATATTTGAAGCGGCAATTTCAATTTCGCCTGTTTCCATGGAAGGGTTAACCATATCATCGGGGCGGGGGCTTACATTCCCCTCCACCGCAATGCAGTACTCATTGCGTAACTCATCGCAAATTCCTGAAAGAAACGCGTTTGCTTCAGTATCAACCGTAACCTGCGTTATGCCATACCTGTCCCTCAGGTTTATAAAAAAAACACGCCCATGATTCCGCTTGCGGTGAACCCATCCGTTTAATATCACCTTCCGCCCGGCATCACACTTCCTTAAAGCCCCGCAATCAACAGTTCTTTTCATAGCCTCCATAATCAGCCCCCAAATAATTTTTTAAGCATACATTTTTAAATAGCATATGTAAGTAATAGTATATTTTATTCATCATTAATGCTACAATGCCCTCATGCGTTTTGAACTTGATAAACTGCTAATAGATGAAATACTTTTTTTTATGGAAAATCAGGACGGCGATTTTCGCCTGGATACCCAAAAAGGCCAGATTGTTGATTTTAATAATATTGATTTTAAACATCAACTGGAAGACGAGCCTGATGAAGAGTCTGATTTTGAAAATGACGACAGATATATATCACTGCCTGAATGGGGTTCGCAGGACGGTTACCGCATGATGGAACATTTCGCCGCCGGATTAAAAAGTCCTGTCGCCCGCCATGAATTATCTCTTGCGTTGAACAATAACAAGGGAGTGTTCCGCGCTTTTAAAAATGTAATTGTTCAGTATCCGGAAATAGAGAAGATGTGGTTCAAATACAAAGAAAATGAAATGAAGAACGAAGTAATAGCCTGGTACAATTCCTTAAGGGAAACCTGGGGGCTGGAACCTGTCGGCAGCGAGCCTGAAGATACATCGTCTTTAGTTTTGGAAGATTTTGTTCTGCGGGAAGGAGAATCGGATTTCAGCTTTATCGCGGAAACATCTGACAAGGAATATGCCGGCGCCATTAACGCAAGCTTAAATGATTCAATCCTTAAAATAAACAATCTGGAAGTGAATCCTGAATACCGCGGTCTGGGACTTGGAAAAACCCTTCTTGCCAAATTGCTTGAAAAAGCCGATGAAAAAAAATTAACCGTCACTATAGACCTTCCTTCACAATCAGATTTTTTCTCCCGGTCTTTGCATCTTGAGGAATTCAAACCCTGCATGAGGCGTTTCATACGGGAAAAAACTGAAGAAAACTGGCAGCTTTTACACTAATCTGCCGAGAATAAAATAATTGATATGCAGACTTTTTTCCGCTTTTTTAAAAATATAAAACATTCTGTTAAAGCAGCCTGTTTTGGATTAATATTTTTTCTTTTAACTTTGACCGATTGTACAGGTACGCCGATAGACAATAAAAAACTGTTTGCCATTCCGGTAAAAAATGTTGTGGGTACGGAAATCACCGTTCAAAAGGAAGTTGCCGTGAACGATGAAGAAGTAGTTATTGAAGAGTTAATTGAATCCCCTGAACCTCCTGTGCCTGACGGTCCATTATTGGCTTCGGCGTTCAGGGAAGTATGGGGTTATGTTATTACAGGCAGGGAGTCAGCCCTGACAGCGGGTATGCCGGTATCTGATGTATGTTATTTCAGCGCGGAAATAGACAGCTACGGAAAACTCGGTGCGGTTCCAAACCGGAACAGAATATCCTTTCCGGGACGTGTTCATCTGGTTATTGTATGCCACTCAGCTTCATTAATTCATTTTTCCATTCTCCCCGGCAGCCGGGAGCGAAGGGAACTGGTGGATGATATTGTAGCCGCCGCGAGAAATTACGACGGACTTCAGATAAATTTTGAAGGCGTACCCGCGCGCGACGGTGACGCGTTTGTAACATTCCTTCAGGAATTGCGCTCCCGTCTTAGAAATAAAATTTTCAGCGTCGCCATTCCGGCGCGGACAAGAAGAATCACAAACGATGTATACGATTATGAAAGAATCAAACCGCATGTTGACAGAATGCTGATAATGGCTTATGACGAACACTGGTCAGGAAGCAGTCCTGGATCAATCGCGTCATTGCAGTGGTGCAGGAATGTCGCCACTTATTGCATGAATGTTATTGGCCCTGAAAAATTAGTAATGGGCATTCCTTTTTACGGCCGTACCTGGGGGAATTACTCTCCCTCGCGCGCGCTCATTTATGATTCAGTCGCGGATATTATTAAGGAACGAAATGTTAAAACAGCGCGCGAAGAAAGCATCCCCACATTTGACTACAATGTAAATGTTCAGATTAAAGTCTACTATGAAGACGCCTATTCGCTTACCACCCGCATGGACATGTATAAAAAAATGAATGTAAGCTCCATTGGCTTTTGGCGGCTTGGCCAGGAAACCAAAGATGTATGGAAATACCTGCATCTTGAATGATGCTTAATCTTCATCCGCTTCCGCCTGTAAATGAGATAATCGCGGCGTCCAGTATAATTATTAAGGCTCCGTACAGAGTTGTAAAAATGGACAGTACAATCCCAAGAACAGGCAGCGCTGAAGGGCGGCGGAAAACACGGATTATACTGGCTGCCAGTAAAAAAATGGAAAAAAAACATACAAAAAATGAGGAATACCTAAGGACAGAAAGCAGTGATAACAGCCTTTCATCGGAATAGTCAGATTCCCTCAGGTAAAGAACGAGAGAAATAACAGAAATTAGCAGGCTTAACCCGAGAATCCATACGATAAGGCTTACGCCTTTGCGTAATTCATGCTTCACTATATTCTGCTGGCCGCCATTCTTTTCATCCATAATAACATCCAACAAGCAGTAATCAACTACTAGAAACAAATCGCTATATATATTATTATAACATAGTATGAAAAAGTTTTTATTAACTATCATTATATTGTTGATTCTTGGAGGCGCTGGTTTTCTTCTTGGATGGGTACAATTTTCAGTGCCTCCGGGAGCTTACGGCGTAATTTATTCAAAGACTCACGGAATAGACAGTAAACTTGTGCGTTCAGGCGAATTCCGCTGGTTATGGTATAAATTAATTCCTACAAATGTGAAAATTTCTGTTTTCCGCGTTGAACCTGAAAAATATTCAATTATTTTTAAAAGCTCTCTGCCGTCAGGAGATACTTACGCGGAATTTTCCGGATTAAATGAAGACTTTTCATGGGAAATAAACGCGGAAATATCATTCAGCATTGATCCTGAAAAATTGATACAGGTTTCCACTGAGCATCATATTATTGACCAAAAGGGTTTAAACGACTATTTACGGGATATAGCGCAAAATATTAACATACTGATTCTTCACACCCTTTCCTCCGCGGATACAGACCCCGGAAGGCTGGAAAGAATACTGGCAGGAGACTCCGATGCGCATATGGAAAGAGAAATTGCGCTCAGATACCCGGAAATCAACGGGTTTATATTGATTATTCATTCAGCAAATTTTCCGGATTTTATTCTTTACAGACATGTACGTTCCTTATATGAAGAATTTCTTTCTGAACAGCGCGGGTATGTCACTTCTTCCTTTGGCAGAAACGCCGAAAGCCATATTGAAGCGCGGATTCGTTTTGACGAACTGGAACGCTACGGAGCGTTGCTGACCAGATACCCCATTCTGCTTCAATATTTAACGCTGGAAAAATACGGTATTGAAGACCAGTAACCCATGTATAATACTGATTGTTGTTAAGTAAAGGAGTGTTTAGTGCACAGGACAAAAGTTCTTGTCTTTTTATTGCTGATATGTTTAACTGTCCTGCTTTATTCCCAGGAACAGGAAGAAGAAGACCCAATAACAGAACCGGACAGGGATTATAGCTATTTAAGATCGGTACCGGGAGATCAGGCGATTATAATATCCGCAGGCACTATATTTCCGGTTCTTTTTGTATACAGTGATCAGGACATGGAAAATAAGCCCGATTGGGGAAATTTTAAACCGCCGGTTGGGGGAAATCTTTACCTGTCATACAATTATTTTCTTACGCCAAACTTTTTTGTAGGCGGCGAAGTCAGCTTTATTTTTATTTCCACCTTAGGTTTAAATTCAGCCTATTTTGTCCCTTTGGGCGCAAGAATTGGTTATCAATTTTATTTATGGAGATTTGAATTTCCCCTGTCATTATCCATAGGTATGGCATGGCACCGCTATCTGGACTTTGGTTATTACGGTTTCTACGCGAAAGCCGGAGCGTCGGCATACTTCAGATTCAATGAAGACTGGTCATTCGGATTGAATTCAGCCTTTGGCTGGTATCCTGAATGGATTTTTGAAGAACCCAAAAAGAACGTTGACGGATTTATAGTAGACCTTACTCTGTCTGTCCGTTATCATTTTTAATTGTGGTGGCGCATGAGAAAAAATTCTTTTAAAAATTATCTGTTCATTATCGCGGTAATTTGCATTTTAGGATCGTGTAATGATCCGGTTTATTTCGCCATTTCTCAGGAAGTTGAACCGATTGATCCAAAAATAGGGGGAGCGCCAACCAATTTTATTATTTACGATAATGCGATGTATGTCGCATCCCGCAGCCGTTTATGGAAGTACAGCGGAGATAAAACATGGGAGATTGAAACAGGATATGAACCGGGATGGCATTTCCTGCAGCTTGCGAAAACAGATAATTATTTATACGCGCTTATATATGAAGAACAGGAATCAAGCACCACTTTGAAATTAAAACGATTCAAATCGATTTCAGGCTGGGAAGAAGTTGGCGGAATTATCGGCGATTACAGCATAATGCAATATATTTTCGCGGTAAAAAACATGTTGTTTATCGGCGCGGCTAACTTGTCAAATTCAAATTTATATCAAATTCATTATGTTGATGATAGTGAAGGATTAGAGCCGCAGACGGCAATAAAGACGCTTAATATCGCAAATATCGGAAAAATTACAGATTTTACATCTATTGGAAACTTTGCAGATATCGGGAACACAGAAAATGAAGCCATTGAAAATACCGGAAACCCGGAAAGTACAGGAAATACGGGAAATAACGATAATTTTTTGGATATAAATGATGATTTAAAATATGGAAATGCAATTAATTCATCAAACACAGGTTCATCTGGTAATGGAAATTCAGGAGATAATTCAGATTTGGAAAATAAAATGGACTTTGGAAGCGAAGTTGATTTTGATAATGGAGTGGACCTTGAGATCTGCGGCGTTACCTTTGATGGAACAAATTACTACCTTTGTACCCGAAACAAGGGTATATACACAATGACAGATCCTTCTGCAGGAATAAATTTTATTTATCGCAGCGACAGGGAGCTTGTCGGTATTATCAATCTGGACACTACGCTCAATACAAATAAAATAGTTGCAATATCCCGCGAAGGCGAATTATATTCTGTTATCGATGCCTTCGCCAAAATAGAAAGCATTAATATCAGAGACCGCATGGCTACAGGCGCTCTTACAATATGGACAGATCCGAATAACTCTTCAAACATGCTGCTTCTGGCAGGAAGACAGGACAGGCTGGAATACAGCACAAGTTCAGGTTATACATACGGTTATGTTGAACTGGAACTGGACTTATCGCAGCCTGACGGTATAAAAATGATTAATAACCCGAATTTCAATTCCAGTGAAGCAGAAGATGAAACTAATATAAGGTATATTAAGGCTCAATTTATGGAACCAGGATTATCTTCTGTTACAAGCATTACAAGTGGCAATAATGATCGTTTTAAATCCACAATAGGGAAACATCCGGTAAACCATATTATCCAGGCGCAGGATGGAATCCTTTTCGCGTCAACCCAGAAAAACGGCGTTTGGTCATACCGTTTGGATCGAAGCGGCGGACCTCAATGGAATGCCGAATAAGTCTTCCCAATGGATGAATTATTCTCTTCAAAAAACAAAACCGGAAAAAAATCTTCTGACAGGCATAACAATAGCCCTCTCGCGGACAGGATGCGCCCCCGCACTCTTGAAGACATAATAGGCCAGGATCACATTGTAGGTCCGGGCAGGCTTTTAAGACGCGCGATTCAGGCAGACCGTCTTTCTTCAATAATTCTCTACGGTCCGCCCGGCACCGGGAAAACCAGCCTTGCGTCTGTAATCGCGAACACCACCCGTGCCGCGTTTGAAAACCTAAACGCGGTCCTTTCCGGCGTTAAAGATATCCGCGAAGTAATTGACCGCTCGGATGAACGTTTCAGGTTATACAGTAAAAGAACAATCCTTTTTGTCGATGAAGTCCACCGCTGGAATAAGGCGCAGCAGGACGCCCTTCTTCCCTGGGTTGAAAACGGGACAGTGATCTTAATCGGTGCTACAACGGAAAATCCTTTTTTTGAAGTGAACCGGGCGCTTGTAAGCCGAAGCCGCATTTTTCAGTTAAAGCCATTGGGTAACAATGATCTTCTGGAAGCCGCGCAAAGAACTATCGCGGATACCGAACGAGGTTACGGAAACTGGAAAGTTCTGTTTGAAGAAGGCGCTCTTGATCACCTTGTCGAAGTCGCTGGCGGAGACACGCGAAGCCTTTTAAACGCGATGGAACTTGCCGTTGAAACAAGCGTATCGCCCTGGCCTCCTTCCGCCGGCACGGAAATTTTTATCTCAATGGAAGCTGCCGAAGAGAGCATTCAGCGGCGCGCGCTTTTGTACGACCGCGACGGCGATTATCATTTTGATACAATCAGCGCTTTTATAAAAAGCGTCAGGGGCAGCGATCCCGATGCCGCACTGTACTGGCTTGCGAAAATGGTGCGCGCAGGAGAGGATCCAAAATTCATTTTCAGGCGGATGATAATTCTCGCAAGCGAAGATGTCGGCCTTGCTGACCCTCTGGCGCTTTCAGTTGTTGTCTCCTGCGCCCAGGCGTTTGAGCGAATCGGTTTCCCTGAAGGAAATTTCCCGCTGTCACACGCCTGCCTGTACCTTGCCACAGCTCCCAAATCTAACACAGCGATGGCCTTTTTTGACGCTCTAAAAGAAGTGGAACGCGAAGACGCCGATGTCCCCAATCACCTCCGCGACGCAAGCCGCGACAAGGAAGGTTTCGGTCATGGAGAAGGATATGTTTATCCTCATGCCTACCGCGATCATTGGGCAGCGCAACAGTATTTACCAACTTCGCTGAGGGGCAGAACTTTTTATGTTCCTTCGATTGTCGGTTATGAAGGAAAAATCCGCGAGGAAGTTTTACAAAGACGTGAATTACAGGCAGCCATAGTGCTTGGAGACGCGGAAACAGGAGGCGAGTTTCTGTCATGGTCCGCCTCATCAAAGGGAAGGGAGGGATGGTTTAAACGCCTGGAATCGGGAAGAAGCACGCTTCTTCGCAATGACCGTGATAATATATTTAAAACCGCCTCCGTGGCAAGACACAGCCGTGTCCTTATCCCCCTTGCAAATGACGGCCTTTTACTTTGGGAAAGCCTGCGCCGATGCCCCGAGGGTCTAACCGCCGCATTGGTTAACAGCCTTGCCGCAAAGGACGCTCTGTTACGTTATGCGCAAGTTCTGGATACAAACATCCTGGATGAAGCGGAAAAGCCGCAGTTAGCTGTAACAGATGACATTCTGCCAACCGTGGATCAATGTGAGGAATGGTTCTCCTGCTCAAAATTTGACCATATCCTTATACGTTCTCCAAGACTTTCAGCAGATCCAAATCAGCTTGCATCCGCCGTAAAAACTCTGCTAGCAGAAAACGGTAATTTAATTTTACTCTTCTCCCCTCCCCGTCTCGGCGAACGTATTTCCCGTATTCTGAAAGATGAATGTCTTATCCGCGCTGAGCGCGACATTGTTCTGAAACTGGAACAGTCGGAAGAATCATTTTTTGAGAACACATCAATATCCGGTCTTTATGATGAAAATGAATTAACCGCCGCATTTGAAAAAAACAATTTTACAGTTGAACAGCAAATAATAGACCAAAAAGAAGAGCGCCTAATTACAGAAAAAGACCTTGCCGCATGGTTTAACACTGAACATTCACGCTGGGGTTCATTTATGGCAAAAACCCTGGAAAAAAGCGATTTTACAGCAATCGAAGACGCTCTACGCCAAAGAATCACCCAAGGGCCAGTTATGTGGATGTGGCGTTCTATATTACACAGAATATTCAATAATTAATAAACGCAGGCTGCGCAAATTCCTTTCAGGGTCATAAACGGCTGTGGCCTTCTACAACGCACACTTTGGTGTGGCATTGTACGTGATCCACACCGAATGACCCTGAAAGGGATTTGCGCAGCCCGCTATATTCGTTATAAATTAATTTTATAGACTAGTAATATGTAACAACTAATACTATGCACGATAAGCGGATAAAGTATTAGTTGTTACGGACTCATAATGGTAAAAGCGGTTGCTTTGACGGTTACATTTATGCTGTAACAGGACCTGCTTGTTTAATTTTCATTGTATTATCTTCAAAATAAACAGGAGAAGATTTTTTTTTTTAGGATTTTTGAGGCAAAATTTATCATATTCACGCATATCTGCTTCTGTTATTCCTCCGGTTTTATACATTGCTACAGCTTGCTCATGAACAGCTTCTAATGCTTCACTTCTGTATTTCATCCTTTTCCTCCTATAAGATTTCTATAATTGTCTTATTCCGGAATTGTCCATTTTTAAGATGCTGCACAACTTCTTTCAACTCACTATCAGAAATACCTTCTTTTGTTGTAAATCGTTGAAACCACTTAAATTTGAAGATCCGCACATTTAAAGAATAACAAAGAATAAAGGTAAAGACAAGGAAAAAAATACCGAAATGCGGTTGCTTTACATGGCGAAAAAATTAGCAAAAAATGGCGTAACCTGTTTGACCATGTTACACATACAGCTATTACGCGCAATTGTACAGCACATAAAAACACTGACTGACACTGTACGCTGCCAGTTCTTATGATATTCTGTCATTTACACAGATTTTCGGACAGCTTCGGAATTGGCATATAGCGTACTATTGTGGCTAACGACACTAGACAAAAATGGGTGACAGGCACTTTTGCGCTACCACCTAAAAAATAATAATCTATAAATTTTCAAGTAACATTTTCTGTCCCTCAGTAGATATTAATATTCCTAAATTATCATCATTAAAATTTAATTTTTTCTGTATCTCATAATTCTGATTGTATATATCATAATATTCGACATTAACTGTTATTGTTTTTAACGTATCTTTAAATTTTCGCATTATTATATCATCTTCAGGTGTCATGCTCATTAAATGTAGTTTTCCGTTAGGATGAATGGCAAGTCCTTTTAATTCTCCTATATATATTCTATGGTATTTTATTTTTCTTATGTCTTCTGGCAGTAAATAGTATATTGAATTGGCCGTTCTGCTATTATCACAAGTAAATAAAACACTTTTTAGTATAATTGGTCCTATCCCGTTATTTTCAATTCTAATAGAAATTAAATTGTCATAAAGCGATTGATGTATTGTACATATTGGTTTTAATTTATTTTTACTGTGTTTATCATGTTTAATAAAAGTAACCACAGAAATAATTATTGCTATAATACTTAATACTATTCCAGATATAGTCGTTAGAAAAATCATATTTTAATATCTCCTTTTAATTTTTTTAATTGTTGAAGTAACAGAAATAATTATTAATAACTGACCCTTGGTGTGGACATTGATCCATATCTTGTTTTTTATTACCTATGTTATCAACAGGTGTGATTTTTGTAACCTCATCTTTATAAAATTTAAGTGCTTTTTCTAATAATTTATTTTTATCATAATCTTTATCATAATCTTTTAAAACAGTACTATTTGAAACCTTAATTAGCTCAGTTCTAATTTTTACTTTTGAATAATAATTAAAAGCATTACCGGTCATACTAAAAGGTGTTTTTAAAATGCCTTTTTTGCAAAAACTTCCTATAAACATTCCATGAGTATGATCAGTTGTATCAACCCCGTCAAACTCGTACATATAAGATAATTCAGACTTTTTCGGGTTAATAGATACATCATTTGTTGATTTCCATGAACCTCGGTATGTTTTATCTAAAATAAATGATCTGGAAAAGATATTAACATCATCAATAGTTTGATCTATAATCTGAAAAAAAATTCTGGTTTTACCGTCTGTTGGAGATGTATAATAACCTATCCAGATTCCCTCAAAGTACGAAGAACCAAATATAATTTTTTTGACAAATGTTATTCGTTCAAGAATATATGTTGTAATTATAACAAATAATTTGAAAAATCCAAATGAAGATGCAAAATTTACTAAGTATAAAATTACACGATTTTCAAAAAAAGGTAAATTGATTGTATTAGTCAACGACCATGTAAAAAATACAAATATCGATGTTACAATTAAAGCAATGTTGTATATTTTCCTGTGAAGCATATTGGAACCCTTTATTTTATATCTCCTATAATATACTTATCAACCAATCAAAGCCAAAACCCATATACGTGGCTAATATGGGCATAGCTTCCTGTCAGCTATACTCCCCGCTCAATTCCACACAGTTTCCACTCCATCAACATACCGCCATATTACTGCATACTCCACACATTACTGCTCGTATTAGGTCGTGTATAAGTTCCAGCCAGACATCCACCGTAAATATAAGAACCACCAAAATGAGTAGTTAAATTATTATGAGTTGAAACAATATCAAAAAACACATTTGCCCCGATGGTGATACTCGTAAGGGAGCTACCATTGAACGCAGAAAAACCGATACTCGTCACACTTGAGGGTATTGTCATGATCGTTAAACCGCTGCAACCTTCGAACGCATAAGACCCTATACTCGTCACACTTGAGGGGATTGTAATATTCGTTAAGCCGCTGCAACCTGAAAACGCAGCACCGCCGATACTCGTCACACTGTCAGAAAAGATTACGGTTTTTAAATAGGTACTGAAAGTAGATGCTGTAAGCGATGGATTATAATACCATGTTACTGACAGATTCGTGCAACCATAGAACGTCCAAAAAACACCGATACTCGTCACACTGTTAGGTATTGTAATACTAGTCAAACTGTTACAATTATAAAACGCATAATCACCGATACTCGTCACACTGTCAGGTATTGTAATATTAATCAAGCTGTTGCAACCATAGAACGCGCCATATCCTAATTGTTTTGCATCTGTTATTACTACAGTTCGTAACGATGCTGGAATGTAGTAGGTGACAGACCACGATTCATGATATTTCTGGCTTATGCCTGTTCCACCTGTATAACTGCTTGTTCCAAAAATTGCTCCAAATAACGCGTCGTTACTTGTTGCCGATCTGCTTACTCCAACAAAAGGTAAAGTAATACTTATTAAGCTACTGCAGCCAGAGAACGCACTCCTTCCTATACTCACTACACCATTAGGTATCATTATGCTTGTTAACCCAATACAACTTTGGAATGCACTGATACCTATACTTGTCATACTGTTTGGTATCTCGATGCTCGTCAAGCTTTTGCAACCAGAGAACGCATAATTACCTATACTTGCCACACTGTTGCCTATTATGATGCTCGTTAAACCACTGCAATTTTGGAACGCGTACTGACCAATACTCGTCACGCTTGATGGTATTGTGATACTCGTCAAACTGTTACAATCTGAGAACACATAATTACCGATATTTGCCACACTGTTGCCAATCATTACACTCGCTAAATTAGTACAACTTTGGAATGCATTAGACTCAATATTCGTCACGCTGTTAGGAATTGTGATAGTCATTAAACCAGTACAACTCTGGAACGCGCTTTGTCCTATGCTCGTCACGCTGTCAGGTATCGTTATGCTTGTTAACCCAGTACAACTTTGGAATGCATTAGACCCGATACTCGTCACGTTGTTAGGTATTGTGATGCTCGTCAAACTTTTGCAATATGAGAACACATAATTACTGATACTTGCCACACTAATACCAATCATTACACTCGCTAACTTAGTACAACTTTGGAATGCATAACTACCGATACTCGTTACACTGTCAGGTATCGTTATGCTTGTTAACCCAGTACAACTTTGGAATGCATTAGACCCGATACTCGTCACGTTGTTAGGTATTGTGATGCTCGTCAAGCTGTCACAACCAGAGAACGCATAATTACCTATTCTCGTAACACTGTCAGGTATTGTGATACTCGTCAAGCTGCCGCAACCAGAGAACGCATAATTACCTATACTCGCTACACCATTACCTGTCATTACACTCGCTAACTTAGTACAACTTTGGAATGCATTAGACCCGATACTCGTCACGCTGTCAGGTATTGTGATGCTCGTCAAGCTGTCACAACCAGAGAACGCATAATTACCTATACTCGCTACACCATTACCTATCATTACACTCGCTAACTTAGTACAACTCTGGAATGCATTAGACTCAATATTCGTCACGCTGTTAGGAATTGTGATAGTCATTAAACCAGTACAACTCTGGAACGCGCTTTGTCCTATGCTCGTCACACTACCGGGTATTATGACACTTGATAAATCACTGCAATTCTGGAATGCATTATTGGTGATGGTATTTCCACCTGTTACAATGACTGTTTTCAGCGAAGCAGGAATCGAAGAGTTTTGACCATTATAGCTTGTCGCGCCAAATATGTAACCAAACCATGTATTTGTAGTGCCATTCAATGTATTGCCGACAAACGGTATCGTAATACTCGTCAGGCTGGTACAACCGCCGAACGCGTTACTGCCTATGCTCGTAACAGTGTCAGGTAAAACAATACTTGTCAAATTGCTGCAATTCTGAAATGCATTATTACCAATACTCGTAACAGTGTTAGGTAAAACAATACTTATCAAATTACCGCAATTCTGGAATGCGTTATTATGAATACTGTTGCTGCCGGTTATAATAACTTCCTTTAACTTTGCCGGAATAAAAGAATTTTGACTGGAAGCGCTTGTTGCGCCGAATATATAACCAAACCAGCTGTTTGTAGTAGTATAATTCAATGTTCTGCCGGCAAATGGTATTGTTATACTTGTCAAATTACTGCAGCCGGTGAAAGCGCTGCTGCCTATACTTGTCACGCTTTCTGGTATTGTTACACTGGTTAAACCAGTACAATTTGAGAATGCAAAACTGCCTATATTCGTTATTCTATCGGATATGGTAATACTTGTCATATTAGTATAAGAAGAAAAAGCATTATCAGGTATCGCGGTAACAGGCAGTCCATTGTAGAAGGTAGGTATTATTACTTCAGAGGCAACCGCTGTACCTCTGGAGACTGAATATGCTGTATTACTGTTTATCAATACAAAAGACAATCCTGCTGTCGCAAATAAAGGACGGGTTTCAGTTACAGTACAGTTAATCCTCCGGCAGCTTCTGTTTTCGTCTCCGCTTGGCGTTAATGCCCAATCACTCCAGTCATGTCCTAAAGCATCAGCGCCGGGTCGTGTTTCAATGTGTGCAGAATCATGAGTACATGTTCTTGTCTCCTCACCGGCAGATGCGCATGCAGGTTGTGTTGTTACTGTCCAGTTACTCCAATCATGTCCAAATGCNTCAGCGCCGGGGCGTGTTTCAATNTGTGTTGGATCATGTGAGCAGGTTCTTGTCTCCTCACCATCAGTTGTGCAGGTCGGGGATATTGTATCTATCCAGGAGCCAAANTCGTGTATATGCCCGGGTTCGCCTAACGGAGATATATTGCGTTTTTGTTCATGCTCACATATCAGGCATATTCTTGTTTCTTCGCCGCTTTCAGTTGTCGTAGGTTCNTTTGTAACAATCCATTCGTCATATTCATGTTCGCAGTAAGGAACCGGAATTTCTGTTACATTTACTATGAAAGTATCGGTCTTGCCTTCGTACGTTACAGTAATTGTGCTTGATGGAACAGACAAAGTGCCGCTTAATGTATAATCTGTCGTATCCAATATAGTATTTGAATTGTTACTGTAATACGCCGTTACGGTTAGATCTGTTTTAAGTTCATTAATCGGTGTTACAGGGTAAATGGCCGCAGTTTGTGTGTATTCTGTGGCAATAACATTTAATACTGGCGGCTGTGTAATTTCAGGCTCTATACAGGCAGTAAAACTATACCCAATCACAGCCGCAAAAACAATAATCCCGAACAATTTTACAAAATTTTTCACCTAAAATCTCCCTTTTAAAAAAGTATCCCTATTCATTTTTTATCCTTTGTTTATTTTGAATCCTTACGGTATTTTCTCCAGTCTCACATTGAAGTACAGTAATAATCGTTTTTTCCCTTTGTCTCTCAATTTTATCTACCTTGAGGCCAACCTCTTTTAGGGCTTTTTCTATGCTTTCATAGTACTCTTGTTTAAAACATTCCATAAAATCCCTAATAATTTCGATTATAGCATATAATATTCCTATTTGACAAGTATAAATATAAAAATAATTAATGAAATTTTAATTTGATTATGTGATACTGGTAAATAATGAAGCAAAGTTATGGTGAACGGCTTGCGGCTGCTCTGAAACTAAAGAGCTTTAAACAAGCTGATCTAGCCAAAAAACTAAATATCAGCCAAACAACAATCTCAAAAATAATAAACGGCGTTCAATTCCTTGACTTTGATTTAGCGGTAAAAGCATGTGAAATATTGGATATTTCCCTGAATTGGCTGGCTTATGGCATTGACAATGAGCCAAAACCGCCGTTTTACCGTAATTCGGAAAGACAACGGATTGAATACCTTATATCAATTATGGAAAAAGCGGAGTACCCATTGATTATCGTTGCAATGGAAGAAATTATCGAAATTCGGCTAAAAAATACTTCAAAGTCAGGAATTTCAGAAAAGCCAATTAAATCTAACCGCTCAAAAAAGAAAGACAGTCACAGTACCTAAGAAAAAAAATTCAATTCAAACCCTAATATTTCTCCCCATAAAACAATCTCAAACTGAAACAACCCAGAAATGTATGCAAATAAAATATTTAAACATACATTTCTGCCTTGTACCAGTTCGAGGTATTCTAATTAATGTAAAAAATATAAAAAAAAAATTCACAATATGGAAATTCTATGCTATATTTCAATAATAACAGATAAAATAATTCTCAAAAGAGGTGATATACATGAAAAAGGAAATACCAAAAGGTAAATTGGCAAAAAAGGCCATAACTCCTAAAAAAAAGCCTGAAACTTTGAGAAAAACAAAATTTTCAACAAAAAAAGAGAAAATAACAAAACAGTCAAAATCAGTACCGAAGAAAAAGCTCGTAATTACTAAAAAAGAAAGAATGGAAAAATCGGTAAAAAAAACGCCAAATAAAAAACAAGTAAAGGAAAATACAGAAAAAACAAAAAAAACAGTAGTTAAACCATTAAAAAAGACTCCATCATCATTAAAAACACCTAAAAATAAAAAAGAGACTGTAGTTTTGCAAAAAACACCGGAAAAATTAAAAACCACACCTAAATTAAAACAAGAAATAAAACCTGTTCCAAATCAAACATCAAATCTGGGGCTTCCGGAAGGCAGTGTTTACCAGCCAACAGGCCAGCGCCGTCCCCTGATAGTATTTCCTAAATGAAATAATATACGCAAAAAATTATTCTTTCTTCAGTAAAACCTCAAAAAAATACAAAAAAAGATTAAAGTTATATTCCGGTAATGCCGAAAATGACAATGATAAGTTATACCCAGGAAGGGTAATCCGCGGTTAACCAACCGGATATAATTTGTCGAACGGGGGCATGGATGCTCCCGCAAAAGTTCAAGGAGGATCTTATGATCATCAATCACAACCTAAGCGCAATGTTTGCGGATAGGTCCCTCAAAGTAACCCAGGTAGATCTTACAAAAAACATGGAGAAACTCTCCTCGGGAATGCGTGTTAATCGTGCCGGCGATGATGCGTCGGGACTGGCGGTGTCAGAAAAAATGCGCAGCCAGATACGCGGTCTTAATCAGGCATCTACCAATGCGGCAAATGGTATTTCATTCATCCAGGTAGCGGAAGGATATCTGCAGGAAACGCAGGATGTTCTTCAACGAATGCGTGAATTGGCAGTTCAGGCAGCCAACGGTATTTACACTGAAGAAGACAGAATGTACATTCAGATAGAAGTATCCGCGCTTGTCGACGAAATTGACAGGATTGCAAGCCATGCCCAATTTAACGGAATGAATATGCTTACAGGGCGTTTTGCGCGTTCATCCGGTCAGAATATTGTTACCGGATCAATGTGGTTCCATATCGGCGCCAACATGGATCAGCGGACACAGGTTTTTATTGGTACAATGACCAGTAAAGGTCTGGGTATCCGCCAGATGGACGAAACGTTTGTCACGCTTGAGCAGCCGGAAAGTGCCAATATGTCTATTGGCACTTTTGACGCGGCTCTAAAAATCATCAATAAACAAAGAGCGGATCTTGGCGCGTATCAGAACCGTCTAGAGCATGTAGTAAGGGGCCTTGACGTAGGCGCTGAAAACCTGCAGGCTTCCGAATCCAGGATTAGGGATACAAACATGGCTAACCAAATGGTAAGTTATGTAAGAGACCAAATTCTGAATCAGGCCGGAACTGCGATGCTTGCGCAGGCAAATCAGAGAGCAACTTCGATCTTGCAATTACTCCAGTAATATATTAGAGTAATAATAGAGGGGGTTTCGATTCCTTAAAAAGGCGCCGGAACTGCCCTCCTCTGAAATGTATTAATACCGGTATTTGGGTTTATTCCAGTGCCGGTAATTGTTGGTTATTCCTAGACATCAGTTTAGGATAGCTGTTTTTTAAGAGATTAATTTGAAGCTTTTATGTTTTGGATTAATTTCAGTGATCTTTGACAAAAACCCTCAAGCCCGGTTACGGGCAGCCATGTTTTACTTGTTAAACATGCGCAGGACGGATCGAAACGATTATTTTACAGCGGACAGTCTGCGGTAAATCAGTCGTTTCGTTCCGTAAAGCGGATAAAGGGATAGTTGCGCGAAACTGTTTCTGTAAAACGCTCCTGCGGGACGGTCCTGGCACGGATAGCCGGGGCTAGCAAAACTATGGAGGGTAATAATGATTATTAATCACAACATGAGCGCCATATATGCTGATCGTCAGCTTGGCGTAACCCA